>Ga0070741_10001006_pt1 | contig 91900 bp, 101 predicted proteins | sample Coa_R1_4_FD_66440 | JGI IMG/M metagenome (GOLD analysis project Ga0070741, IMG submission 66440) | Surface soil microbial communities from Centralia Pennsylvania, which are recovering from an underground coalmine fire - Coalmine... | ecosystem: Environmental > Terrestrial > Soil > Unclassified...
CCCCGTGAGCCCCGGGCGGGCTTGGTCTCGGGCACATTTCCTTCTGCCAGGCCCATCAGGGCGTCGAACAGGTAGGCCTCGGCGGGCTCGTGGCGGCCCTCGGCCCGGGCCTTTTTGAACAGGCCGTCGGCGATCTGGCGCAGCCGGGCCATGAACCGGGCACCGGCATCGGCGGTGCCCCGAGCCGCCAGGTTCCACGCCCCGTCGGGGCCCGTCCAACAGCGCAGGTGGCGCTCGGCGTGGATGCGGCGGTGCTTTTGCTCTTGGTCCTCGACGGCGGCCTTGCGTCGAGCGGCCTCCTCACGCAGCTCGGCCAGCGAGGCCTTGCGCTCGGCCATGGCGAGGAGGTCGTCTTCGGCTTGGGGGTCGGCCCCGACGGCATCGGTGATGGCGGCCTGCTGGTCGGGGGACAGGTTGCCCTTGCGCGCCTGGGCGTCGGTCTTGGGGTGGGACCTGAGGCGCTTGGCGTTGTCCAGCTGCTGTTGGGCCTTGGACACCGCCTCGCCGCTCTTGCGGGCCAGCATGTGCGCCGGTGTGCGGTCCCCGCCCATGCGCCACAGCTCGGTCTGGGCCATGCGGTCCGCGGCCAGGCCTTTGATCGTTGCGCAGATGTGTTGCATGCGCACCGCCCGCTCCATGACTGCTTCGGCCTCCGAAGCACTGAGGAGCGCAGGGTCGAAGTCGGCAGCAAAGGCTGCCGACGCCTCTTCCAGTTCCCCGAGCTTGGTGCACATGGCGACCGCCTCTGTGGGCCGGACAGCGCAACGGGGGAAGTGAATTACCTCGGTGTAACTCTACCAGTGGGGTACGACAAGAACGCCCTCTGGCGCCAAATTCTTTGCCCACCTTTGGCCCCGGATGCGACGCGATGAGACGCCTTGAGCAAGCGACGAGGGCGCGCGCGAGAACGCCGTGCACGCGCCGCATGATCCCCGATAACCCGCTCCTTCAGGACGGCATTACGTGCGCGCGTCACCGTGGGCGTATGGCGTTATGTGCGGGTCTCGACAGCACATCGAAGGATTCGCTCGCAGAGCCAGTCGGGCTCGGTGTCGGCAGAACGTTGGGCCTCGCCACCGAACAACACAGGACGCTGCCGCGTACCCTCTTGCTGTGCCGCTTGGCCAAGTGCGCTACGCCGAGAGCGAAGGCGTCGCTGTCGCGTATGCCGTGTACGGAGACGGCCCCGTGAACGTCGTCATGTTCCCGGGCCTGTTCGCCCACCTCGAGCTGAACGAGGAACTCCCGTACTACCGGCCCTTCGTTGAACGCGTCCCAGAGTTCGGGCGACTGGTGATGTTCGACCGTCGCGGGTCGGGCCTCTCGGATCGCTCCCAGTTCGGTACCGCCGAGGAACGGATGGACGACCTGCGGGCGGTCATGGATGACCTCGACCTCGAACGCGCCGCGGTGATCGGGACGGCCGACGGCGGCGCGCTAGCAGCCCTGTTCGCTGCGACCTACCCCGATCGGGTGAGCTCGCTGGTCCTGCACGAGGCGGTCTTCGGACCCGGATGGGGCAACACGGTGTCAGACGAGGCTCTTGACGCCTTGTCCGTGGCGTGGGGAACCGGGATGTTCTTGGGCATGCTGTTCGAGGGCTGCCTCCCCAACGACGACAACCAAGCCACCGCGGCCCGCTGGGAACGCAACATCGCGTGGCCCAGCCAGTTCCGGCAGCTGATGGCCCAGTCTGCTCGGACGGACGTTCGTTCCGCGCTGCCACTTGTGACGGCGCCGACCCTCCTCGTCCACAACAGCGGTGACGCAAGCATGCCCATCGATAGCGCCCGAGAAGCCGCTACCGCGATCCCCGGCGCCCGTCTCGTGGAGCTGCCCTTCGACTGCCACTGCAGCTGGGACGCCAAGACCATCCATGCGGCCATCGACGTCATCGAGCCGTTCCTCACGGGGCACACGGCGCCGCGCCCACGAGCCGAGCGCCTACTGGCGACCGTGTTGTTCACCGACATCGTGGACTCGACCCGCCTCGCCCAGAGCGAGGGCGACAAGCAGTGGCGCCGCGTCCTGGATCAGGTGGATCGGATCACCGAGACAGTCGTGACCGAGCAGTCGGGCCGGCTGGTCAAATCGACCGGCGACGGTGCCCTCGCTGTGTTCGACGGACCCGGACGCGCAGTCACGGCCGCTCTCGCGGTGGGTCGGCAGCTGCGATCGTTAGGCATCTCCTCTCGGGCGGGACTCCATGCCGGAGAAGTCGAGCTACGCGGGACCGACGTTGGCGGTGTTGCCGTGCATCTAGCGGCCCGGATCCAAGAGGCAGCCGATCGAGACGAAGTTCTGTTGTCGCGAACCGTCGTCGACCTCACGTACGGATCGGACTTGGCCTATGAGCATCGAGGGCGTGTTGAGCTAAAGGGATTCGACGAGCCGTGGGAGCTCTACCGGGCGCTTGAATAGCCCCGAAGCAGCGCAGACCCGGAGGTCACACGCTCGTGGTCCAAGCCGGGTCGAAAAGAGACGCTGAGGTGTGCCGATCCCGAGCGGTCGGTGCGCCAGATGGAGGCATGCACGACGGCGTGCCGAAGCGCTCAGCGAGATGATCGAGCTACATGCGACAGTGCGGATGCCGACGCCCTGACAGGTGCCTCACGCTCGCCAATCTGATTGGGTGCGATGCGTCGTTGTCGCGGTCGTGCTGGCTGCTGCCAGCGGGCGGGCAGTAGGTCAGCGGGCCGCTCCGGCCTGGGGTGAGGTCTCGGGCTCGGCTGGGGGAGCGAGGATGGAGTGGTGCACGTCGTCGCCGCCGTCATTGGGGTCGGGTGGGTGGCCTTTTGGATCTACTGGTTCGCTCGTGCCGCCGGGGTCAAGCGGGGACACATCAGCTGGGGTCCCGTCGTGGTCATCCGGGTCGTATTGGTGGCCGTCGTCGTGGTGCTGGTCCGCGCCAAGGCGTTCAAGGGGCAGACGGTCACCCACGACCCCTGGCTGCAGGCCATCGGACTCGCCACGTTCGCGGCAGGCCTCGCCCTAGCGGTGTGGGCACGCCGGTATCTCGGGCGCAACTGGGGATCGCCCATGTCCGAGAAGGTCGACCCGGAACTCGTGACGACCGGTCCCTACCGGACCGTTCGTCACCCGATCTACTCAGGCATCATTCTTGGCCTTGTGGGCACCGCCATCGCCATTAACTGGTACTGGCTGATTGCCGCCGGCCTCGCGGGTTCGTACTTCGTGTACAGCGCCTTCGTGGAAGAGCGGTACCTCGGTCGGAAGTTCCCCGACACTTATCCGGCGTACAAACGCGCCACGAACATGCTCATTCCCTTCGTCCTCTGAACACGACCGAAGGGCGAGACGGCAAGATGGTGTCGTGACCGTCGACGACCACATCGCCCTCATCCGCCGGTTCTACGACGAGGTCTACAACCAGGGCAACGTGGCCTTCGCCGACCAGGCGCACGCGCGTGACTACCGGTACCACGACATCACCAACCCCGATCAGGTTGTCGACCACGCCACATTCATGGCCCGCAACGCGGGATTTGCGGCCGCCTTCCCCGACCGCCGTGTCGACATCGACGATGCCTTCGGCGGAGGTGACCGCGTCGTTGCCCGAGCGACCCTGCACGCGACGCACACCGGCAGCCTGGGCGACATCGCGGCGACGGGAAAGCCGGTCCGACTGGCGTCGGTCATCATCTACCGCTTCGCCGGCAACCAGATCGTCGAAGAGTGGGAGATCTTCGACGCGCTGGGGATGTATCGCCAGCTCGGCCTGCCGGCGCCTGAGAGCTGAACTACACCAGCAACAGCGGACGCGGGCCGAGCGCCTCGCGTGTGTCGACGTTCACGGGATCGAGCGGCAACGGCAGCGCCGCCGCGCCGGCGCCGGCAAGAGGCCGTGGTCGCCGCGGCACAGGACGCGACGAGCTACCGCCGCGACCGCGGTAGATCAGCAATCCGTTCACCGGCTCGGGCACCGCGTCGAGGGCGGCCTTGACGGCCGTCGAGTTCAGGAACCGTTCCCACGCCTCTTCGTTGTCGAACTCGACCTCGAAGATCACGCCCCAGTTGTGGCCGTGCCACGACCAGTTGAGGGCGCCGCCGGAAACGGCGGCTTCCGTCAGCGCGTCGCCGTGGGCCGCAGCCCATCTGGCCGCCGAGACTTCGCCATCGAAGATCTCCAGCGACATCCAAAGCGCCACACCACCAGTATGGCCGCCTACGCAAGAAGCGCGCCGCGTGGCGCTTGAGGCCCGACCGCCCGCTGAATACCACGCTCCGTAGTTACTCAAACGCGGAAGGGGTTCACATTTGCCGCGTAGGGGTTTATTGTTGCGTCACAACACGTGCCGGTCTGACAGCGGACCGTGCTGGGGAGCAGAGGAGGGGGCAGTGTCGCAAAAAGTGTCGGCAACGCCGATAGCGCCGGCCGACTATCAGCTGATGATCGACTCGATCGTCGACACCGAGGTGATCATGCTCGACCGGGACGGCACGGTCCTGAGCTGGAACCACGGGGCGGCCCGCATGAAGGGCTACACGGCCGATGAGGCGATCGGCCAGAGCATCGCCAACTTCTACCAACCCGAGGACGTGGCCGACGGCCTCATGGAGCGCGAGCTGCGCACGGCCCTCGAGTCCGGCCGCTTCGAAGGGGAGGGGTGGCGGGTCCGCAAGGACGGCAGCCGCTTCTGGGCCAACGTGTCGCTCAGCCCCGTGCGGGATGCGAGCGGCGAGCACATCGGCTACGTGAAGGTCTGTCGCGACGAAACCGAGCGGGTCGAGCGGGAGCGGCTCCTGCAGCGTCAGCGCGACGAGATCCTCGAGCTCTCGACCCCGGTCATGCAGATCTGGGAACGGGTGCTCGTGCTGCCGATCATCGGCACGCTCGACAGCGTCAGGGCGGCCCGGCTGACCGAAAACCTGCTGCAGCGCATCGCCTCCGATCAGGCCGCCATCGTCATCCTCGACATCAGCGGCGTGCCCATGATCGACACGGCGGTGGCCCAGCACCTCTTCAAGACGATCCAGGGGGCGCAGCTGATGGGCGCCCAGAGCATCATCAGCGGCGTACGTCCCGAGACGGCGCAGGCGATGGTGCACCTCGGCATCGACATCGGCACGGTGAAGAGCCGCAACACGCTGAGCGACGCCTTGCAGCTGGCCTTCCGCATGATCAGCGAGCGGACCACCACGATGCCGCCCGCGAAGAACGGCGCGTCATCCACGAACGGCAAGACGCCCGCCGTCGCCGGTCCGCTGTCATGAAGCTCGAGGACGCCACTCCGATCATCCAGCTCGGCGCGCACCTCCTCGTGAGCCTTCAAGGCGACCTCGACGACAGGGCGGTCCTCCAACTCGAGTCCGACATCACCAATTCCGTGGCCAAGACGAAGGCCACCGGCGTCCTTCTCGAGCTCAGCGGTCTGACCATCATCGACTCGTTCATCGCCCGCGTGATCGCCCGTCTGGCCGGCATGATCCGGCTGCTCGGCGCAGACGTCGTCGTCGTGGGCATCCAGCCCGCAGTGGCGATCACGCTGATGGAACTGGGCATCGGCATGCAGCACCTCCACACCGCGTTGAACGCGGCGGACGGGATGGCGCTGCTGCACGAGATTCGCGAGTGACCCGCCATGGTCCTCACAATCGACAGTCCTGACACTGTCTGCTCGATCGACACTGAAGCCTCACTCGTGACGGTGCGGTCGCGCGTACGCGCCACCGCCGTCGACCTGGGATTCGGCATCGTCGAGCAGACCAAGCTGGTGACGGCAGCGAGCGAGCTGGCGCGCAACGTCCTGCGGTACGCCGAACGCGGCGAGATGATCGTCGAGGTGCTCGAGAACAGTGACCGTCGGGGGATCCGCGTCACGTTCGCAGACGACGGGCCGGGCATCGCCAACGTCGAGCTCGCGCTGCGCGACGGCTACAGCACCGGCGACAGCCTCGGTATCGGGCTCCCCGGCGCCAAGCGTCTGGTCGACGACCTGACGATCGACTCGGCGCTCGGTCGTGGGACGACGGTGGTCATCACGACGTGGGCCTCCTGATCCAGGGCGCAACCGAGCTGCTCACCGTCGCCGACACCGGCGACGTTGGCGCGGCCCGGCGAGCGGTGGCCAAGCTGGCCCGAAGCCTCGACTTGTCCGAAGCCGACGTCGGCGCGGCGGAGCTGGCGGCTACCGAGCTGGCGACCAACGTCGAGATCCACGCGGGCGCCGGCTACATGCTCGTGCGCACGATCCCCGAGCGCAAGGCGTTGGAGATCATCGCCGTCGACCGCGGCCCCGGCGTGATGGGGGCGACGTCCGGCGGCGGTCTCGGCGTCGGTCTGGCCTCGGTCGACCGGCTGGCTTCGACCTTCGACCTCTACACACGCCGCGAGGGCGGGACCGTCGCCCTCGCCCGCTTCGAGTTCGGCGACAGCGCGCCGGAGGCGCCATTCGACGTGGGCGGCGTCTCCGTCCCCGCCGCACCGCTCGACGCCAACGGCGACGGCTGGGCCGTCGGATACGACGACCGGGGGTGCGTCGTCGTGGTCGTCGACGGCCTGGGGCACGGACCGAGTGCCTGCGAGGCTGCCCAGGCCGCCCTCGGGGCGCTGAAGAACGCGGCCGAGAGCGACATCCGGTCGTGGCTGACGCAGGCCCATGACGCCATGCGCAGCACCCGGGGGGGAGTGGCAGGGGTGGCGCGGGTCGACGTCCCCCGCGGTGTTGTCGAGTTTGCGGGCGTCGGCAACGTCTCGGGCACGACGCTGGCCAGCGGCTCTGCCCGAGGTCTGGCCTCCCGTCCGGGGTTGCTCGGCACCGAACACCGCGTCCCTCGAGTCGAGGTGGTGGAGGTGCCCTGGCACCAGGGGTCGACCTTGGTCCTGTGGTCTGACGGCCTTCGCTCGGGCGTGCGCGTCGACGACCCGCCGGGACTGCTCGCGCACGACGCCGCGGTCGTGGCCGCCGCCCTGCACCGCGACTTTGCCCGCGGCAACGACGACGCGACGGTCGTCGTCGTGCAGGAGCGCGCCAACGGACGAGGCGACCCATGGTGATGGGCCACGAAGCCGAGCTGGCGGCCCTCCGCCAGGAGCTCGACGAGACCAACGCCGGGCTCATCGTCCTGCACCGAGAGCTGACGACCGCTATGGCGGCGGCCGAGGACGCCACGCGCGCCAAGTCGGCCTTCCTCGCAAACATGAGCCACGAGATCCGGACGCCCCTCAACGGCGTCATCGGGATGATCGAACTCCTGCTCGCGACCGAGCTCGACGCCGAGCAGCGGCACTACGCGGAGACGGCACGAGCATCGGGCGAAGCCCTCCTCACGGTCATCAACGACATCCTCGACTTCTCCAAGATCGAGGCCGGCAAGATGGATCTCGAGCTCGTCGACTTCGACCTCAAGGCGACAGTGCAGGAGGCGGTCGACGTGGTGTCGGTGCGGGCCGACGACAAGGGTCTCGAGCTGTCGACGATCGTCGAACCCGGGGTCCCCGATGCTGTGCGCGGCGATCCGGGCCGGGTCCGGCAGGTGCTACTGAACCTGCTGTCCAACGCCGTGAAGTTCACGGAGGGGGGCCGGGTGATGGTGCACGTCGAGGCGAAAACGGCAGCCTCCGACAACGACGAGGTCGCCCTGCGCTTCGAGGTCTCTGACACCGGCATTGGCATCGCGCCCGCGGACCAGATGCGCCTGTTCGAAAGCTTCTCGCAGGCCGACGCGTCGACCACCCGCCGCTACGGCGGTACGGGGCTGGGCCTTGCGATCTCCAAGCAGCTGGTCGAGCTGATGGGCGGCTCGATGGGCGTCGAAAGCGAGCTGGGGCGGGGGACGACGTTCTGGTTCACGATCCAACTCGGGCGCGCCGCCGGCCCGCTGTCGTCGACGGGCACAGGACCGGCCCTCGATGAGCTCGTCGGTGCCATCGCCGGCACGCGACTGCTCGTCGTCGAGGACAACGCTGTCAACCAGCAGGTCGCCGTCGGCATGCTCGAGCGTCTCGGCTTCGTCGTGGATGTCGCCGGCAACGGCCGGGAGGCGGTCGACGCGGTGGCCGCCCGCGCCTACGGCGCCGTGCTCATGGACTGCCAGATGCCCGAGATGGACGGCTACGAGGCGACAGCCGAGATCCGCCGACGCGAGCCGGCCGGCACGCACGTGCCGATCATCGCCATGACCGCGTCGGCCATGTCCGGAGACGAGGAGAGGGCGCTGGCCGCGGGCATGGACGGCTATGTCACCAAGCCGGTGAAGTTCGGGGAGCTCTCCCGCGTTCTTACGCACTGGGTCCGCGACGTCGACGACGCCGAAGACGACCAGCCACCCGTCCTCGATGGGGCGATGATCGCCGACCTGCAGCAGCTGCGGGCGGGTCGGCATCTCGAGATCGACGAGATCGTGGCCGGCTTCCTGGCCGGCGCGCCCGCCAAGCTCGATGCCATAGCAAGCGCAGTCGCGGCAGCCGATGCCGGCGCCGCTGGCCGGATCGCCCACGAGCTGGCCGGTTCCAGCGCCACGTTGGGGGCGCTCGGCCTCGGCAAGCTCTGCGGGTACGTCGAGGGCTGCACCCGCGCCGGAGATCTCAGCGCCGTCGCCGACACGCTGCCGGCGGTGCGGGCGGAGTTCGAGCGGGCGCGCGCCGCGTTGCTCCACGAGTTCCCGGGCACTCGGTCGGACGGCGACGGTCAGACCAACAAGCGGGCGAAGTGGAAGGACGAAATCGTCAGACCCTCCCGCATGTAGAAGCGGTGGGCGTCCGCCCGCTGCACACCCGAGTCCAGGTCGATGACACTGCAGCCGGCGGCCCGGGCTTTCTGCTCAAGGGCGTCCAACAGCTCCTTGCCGACGCCCCGGCCGCGCGCCGTTTCGGTCGTGACCAGGTCGTCCACGTACAGCTTGAGAATGGCGGACGTGTTGGAGACGATCCGCCAACCGGCGACGCCGACGCACCGACCGTCGAGGTACGCGGCGGTGAATCGAAGGCCTTGGGGCTGGCCTTGCTCGAAGACGGCCGCCAGCGACTCGGCCGTCAGGTGCGGACGCAGCTCTTGCAGCACCGGGAGCACGTCCGTCTCAAGCCGCGGATCACCGGGTTCCATGTCGACGAGGGTCATGGGCCCGATCGTCGCGCGTAGCGTCGTTTCACAGCATGGACGAGCGGACACGCGAGCTGGGATCGGTGTGGCACATCGTCGCCGACACGTCCTTCGGCGGCGTGCCGATGTACGACCGCATCGCCCGAGCCGTCGCCGAGGACGAGGACGTCCTCTCCCTCGTGCTCGAGGCGCCCCCCGAGGGACACTTCCCCCTCCTGCTGTTCGCCGCCGTCCACTACCTCGTCCTCACTGGCGTTGACCACCCGCTCGCCGCCGTCTATGGCGGACGCTCCCGTGCCGACCCGGCGCCGCTCTTCCGTGACCTGTGTCTGAGCCACCGCGATGAGGTCGTCGACCTCCTCACGCACCGACGGGTGCAGACCAACGAGGTCGGCCGCAGCGCGCTCATCGGTCCCGCCCTCTCGACGGTCGCCGGCCGGCTGGGTGTGCCGTTCGCCTGGGTGGACGTGGGCGCCAGCGCCGGGCTCAACCTCCGTTGTGACCGCTACCTGTTGGACTACGGCAGCCGAGGCACCACCGGTCCGGCCAACGCCGCCGTCCGAGTCGCGTGCGAGGTGGTCGCCGGCAATCCGCCGATCCGGCCCACGTTGCCGGCGATGGCCGCGGCGATGGGGATCGACCGTTCGCCCGTGGACGTGACCGACCCCGACGACGCACGGTGGTTGCTGGCGTGCGTCTGGCCGGAGACGGGCCGGCTACCGCGGACCGAGCTGGCGATCGCCGAGGCGGCGAGCGATCCGCCTCCTGTGGTGCAGGGCGACGCGTTCGAGGCCTTGCCCGGCGTCGTACGCGGGCTCCCTCCGAACGTCGGCGTGTGCGTGTCGACGTGCTGGACGTTCGCCTACTTCCCAGTCGACCGCCGGCCGGCGTTCACTGAGCTGCTCGCGGACCTGGCGAGGGAGCGGCCGCTCGTGTGGCTCTACGGCGAGGGTCCGAACGTCGGCCCCGACTTCGGCGAGTCGCCCGACGAGTGCGTGCTCGGTCTGGTGCTCTTCGACAAGGACGCATCCGACGCCGTGCTCCTGGCCCAGGTCCATCCCCACGGCGACTGGCTGAACTGGGTCGCCGACTAGCTCGGCGTCCACGCCGGATCGCGCCCGGCTAGTCCGACGACGCGCTCGAGCAGCGGAGCGTCGTCGGCGACATCGACGGCGGGCCCGAACAGTCCGCCACGCGGTCCGTCCTGGCCGGGGCCCGAGAACTGGAGCACGAACCCGTGGACGACCTCGAGCAAATCTGGGTCAACGTCGAAGGGTTGCCCGCTCGCCCTGGCCACATCCCAGCCATGCAGGACGAGCTCGTCGAGGGCGACGATCCCTGCGACTTCACTGGGAAGGTCCACGCCTCCCGCCCGCGTCATCCCAGTCCATGCCTCCGGGTCCAGCCACGCCTCGGCGAGAGTCGACAGAGCGCTCGGAATCCGCGTGCGCCAGTCGTCGCCCAACCGCGAGGCATCACCGGACGGGCCCTGCGAGTCAGCGGTGTCCTTCGTTGCGGCATTGGTGAACGCCGCGGTCAATCCGCCGACGTGGTCGATCAGGTCGCCCAACCGATAGTCCGGGCAGGGTGTCGGGCGGCCCAGCATGTCGTCGGACACGCCGGACACAAGGTCGGCCATGCGTTGCGCGGCAGGGGTCAGATCGACGGCCACGTCCACCTCCAGGTTCGTGACTTCGCTGATGAGACGGCGCCGGACGCCGGAACTCATCGGTCCTACGCTCGCCCGATCGTTCTACCGGAGGTTCGCATGCCGCTCTTCGAGTTCGACGGGAAGGTGCCCGAGGTGCATCCCACTGCGTTCGTGGCGCCGACGGCGACGCTCGTCGGGGAGGTCGTGCTCGAGGAGGGCGCATCGGTCTGGTACGGCGCCCGTGCTTCGGGCCGACTACTCGCCGGTCATCGTGCGGGCGGGAGCCAACGTGCAGGACGGTTCCGTGCTGCACGGACCGCCGGGCATGCCGACCGAGGTCGGTCGGGGGGCGACCGTCGCCCACCTGTGCCTGGTGCACGGCGCCACCGTCGGCGAGGAAGCCCTCGTCGCCAACGGCTGCACAGTGCTCGACGGCGCTCGTATCGGCGCCAGGACGATGATCGCCGCCCACTCGCTCGTGGCGGCCAATGCCGAGATACCCGACGAGGTGCTGGCCGCCGGGAGCCCGGCCGTCGTCAAGCGGCCGATCGCGGGCACGCCGGCCGAGTTCTGGGTCCAGACCAACCCCGGGGCGTACGCCGATCTCGCCCAGCGCCACCGCCAGCTCATTCGCTCCGTGCCCGCCGGATGAGCGAGCAGCCGCGCGTCATTCGACAGTGGCGCTTCCAGCCGCCGCCGGGAGCCACCGAGATCCTCCTCGTCCGCCACGGCGAGTCGGAGCCGGCGGTGGAGGGTCAGTCTTTCGGTCTGTGGAACGGTCATGGCGACCCAGCGCTGTCGCCGGAAGGCGAGGCGGAAGCCCAACAGGTCGCCGACCGGCTGGCGTCTGAAGGCGTGGACGCGATCTACGTCAGCCCCCTGCGTCGCACTGCGCAGACGGCGGCGCCACTCGCGGAGCGCCTCGGACTCACACCGGTCGTCGACGACGACCTGCGCGAGGTGTTCCTCGGGGAGTGGGAGGGAGGTGCCGTCTACCGGAAGAACGTGACCGACCGGCACCCCATAGCGATCCAGATGTTCGAAGAGCAGCGCTGGGACGTGATCCCCGGCGCGGAACCCTCCGACGCTTTCGCCGCTCGACTGCGGGCCGTGATCGAGCGGGTCGCGGCCGCCCACAAGGGTGAGCGCGTCGCCGTGTTCGCCCACGGCGGCGTGATCGGCGAGATCCTCCATCAGGTCACCCAATCGATGCCGTTCGCCTTCATCGGGGCCGACAACGGCTCGATCTCACACATCGTCATCACCGAGGAGCGTTGGCTGCTGCGTCGCTTCAACGACACCAGCCACCTCCAACCGACGATGACGACAGCACCCGAACCGCTCACGTGAGCGCGCCGTTCACATGAGACCGCTGCGCGACGAGATGCAGACCGACCTCACGGCCGCCATGAAGGCGGGCGACCGGACGCGGGTCTCGGTGCTCCGGTCGACGCTCGCGGCGCTGGCCAACGCCGAGGCCGTCGTGGCTCCGGTGCAGAAGTCGACGCCGGTGGCGTTCGGCACGACGGAGGTTTCCCGGCGCGAGTTGGACGACGGCGACGTGCGTGCCATCTTGTCCCGCGAGCTCGACGAGTTGCAGACAACCGCCATCGAGTTGCGCAGCCACGACCGCGACGTCGAGGCCGCTGACCTCGACGCTCGAGCCGGGATCCTCGCCGAGTACCTGCATCGCGCTTGACTCCGGACCTTGGTACGGGCCGTACGGTCCTCCCGAAGGAGGATTCCAATGGCTCATGCAACCGGTCTCACGGAGGCCACGTTCGACGAGGTGATCGGGGAGTCGGACCGACCCGTACTGGTCGAGTTCGGGGCGGAGTGGTGCCCGCCGTGCAAGGTGTTGGCGCCCGTGCTCGAGAGCCTCGTCGCCGAGCACGCCGACCGGCTGGTGCTCTATGCGGTCGACAGCGACGAGCACCCCGAGCTGACGGCGCGGTTTTCGGTGTCGAGCGTTCCCACCACGCTGGTGTTCAAGGACGGCGCCCTCGTGAAACGGATGGTCGGCGCCCGGGGCAAGCGCCAGCTGCTGGAGGAGCTCAGCGACGTCCTCAGGTGAGGACGTCGAGAGCGGTCCAGGCGCCGGGGTCGCCGTCGGCGCAGAGCTGCACGAGCCGCTGGAGCCGGCACCGCAGCTCGACCAGCTCCCGCTCGCGCTCGTCGACGGAGGCCAGCTTCGCTTGCGCGGCTTCCAGGACGCCCTTCGCTGAACGCCCGTCGTCGCCGAGCAGGTCGGCGATCTCGGCGAGCGTGAACCCGAGCTGCTTGGCCCGGGCGATGAACTGCAGCCGCCAGAGGTCGTCCGCGCCGTACTGGCGGTAGCCCGAAGGCGTGCGAGGTGGCTCGTCCAGCAGCCCCCGGCGTTCGTAGTAGCGCACGGTCTCGACGTTGACGCCTGCTTGTCGCGCCAGCTCGCCGATCGTCAACGGGTCCACACGAGAAGGGTAGGGCCCGTACCGCACTACAGGGTCAACCCCGCTGCACTAGAAGGTCTCCGATGACCGCCGTCACCTGCCGGATCGCGACAACGGATGACGTCCAGGCGATCGCCGCCCTGCACGCCGACAGCTGGCGGCGCAACTACCGAGGCGCGTACCTGGACTCCTTCCTCGACGGCGACGTGCTGCCCGAGCGGGTGGCGACGTGGACGGAGCGAATATCGCGGCCGTCTCAGCCCACGATCACGATCGTCGCCGAATCCGACGGGGACGTTGTCGGGTTTGCTCACACCATCTTCGACGAGGACGGCACGTGGGGCGCCCTCCTCGACAATCTCCACGTCACCCACGCACGTAAGTCGTCGGGGATCGGCAGTCTCCTCATGGCCGAGACCGCGACCGCCGTCCTGCGCGAACGACCGGGCAGTGGGCTCTATCTCTGGGTCCTCGAACAGAACGAGGCCGCCCAGCGCTTCTACGAAGGCCGGCGCGGCACGAAAGGTGATCGCGAGCTCGGCGGACCGTTCCCCGGCGGCGGGCGTGCGTACAAGATCCGCTACGCGTGGCCGGACCCATCGATCCTCATCCGCGGACCCTCCGAAACGCCTTAACGCTCGGCCAGCCACCGCTCGTACCGCTCGACGTCCGACCATGCGCCGGTGGCCTCGTCGAAGGCGGCGGCCTCGGGCGCCATCCATTCGCGGCGTCCCTCCCGCACGGCGGTCGACGACGCGGCATGACTGACGTCGAGAACGGTGACGTTGCCGGGGACGACGGCGGGCGGCCGGGGAGCGACGACAACCTGGGGGAGGCGCGCGAGGGCGGCGTCCCTGTCCGCCGTCGACCCGCCGTAGAAGTCGGGGTCCAGCACCTGCGCCCACTTGTCGGCTCCCATGACGACGGCGTCGTATCCGACGGCGATGTCGGCGATCAGTTGGTGATCGGTCACGACCACTCCCAACCACGGGCGTGCATCAGCGGCGGCACGCAGGACAGCGATCCGATCCTCGAGGCGAGGGCGTTCTACCGATTCCTTGGCCAGTGCGACTCGGGACACGACCAGGTCGACCACGTCGAGCCGGCACTGGTCGCGTGCGGCCTCGACCACGGCGAGGTGGCCGAGCGTCAGCGGATTGAACGAGCCGGGAAACGCACCTCTACGTGTACGGCCCGCCACCGACGCTCCACCCGTCATCGCCGTGCTCCACCACGACGAGCGCGCCCGCCGGGAACCCGACGAGGGTGCGGTCGGGATCGCCGCTGACCAACAGGCCAACGAGACGCTCCACGTGAGGGAGGTGTCCGACGAGCATCACATCCTCGCCCTCGGTCTCGAGTCTGGTCGCCCACTTCACCGGATCGTCGTTCGGTGCCAGGTCGTTCGCCTGCTCGGCGGCAACGCCGGTGAGCTCGGCCCAAATCTCGGCGGTTTGCCGGGCCCGAGCCTTCTCGGAGTGGAAGATCCGAGCAGGCCTGACGTCGAGGTCGCCCACGGCGCGCGATGCAACGCGGCGGACACGGTCAATGCCGGCGTCGGTCAGCCCCCGCTCAGGGTCGACCTCGGCGCTCTTCGCCTCACCGTGCCGAACCAGATACGCCCGCATGGGACCAAACTACGGTCAGGCGCGTGACCACAGCTGCCGTCAAGCGTGTTGGGAACTTCGAGTTGAGGTGGGGCGAGAGCCTGCGGTGGGACGAGCGTCGCAACCGCCTCTACTTCGTCGACTGCATGGCCCAGAAGCTGCACTGGCTCGACGGGGGAGCACCGCCGCTGCACACAATGCAGCTGCGCAACGTGCCAACGGGCGTCGTCCTGACCGAAGGACCCGAGGTCGTCGTCTGTCTCGACGAAGGGTTGACGGTGGTCGATCCCGACTCCGGGCGACTCGAACTGCTCGCCCGTTATCCCGATGGCTTGCACGGCCGGGCCAACGACGCCGGCGGCGACGGCGCCGGCAATCTCGTCACCGGGACGCTCAACATCGCCCCCGGACCGGGCTCGCTGTGGTGCTTCTCAGCCACGACGGGGTGGCGCCAGCTGGACGACAACACCGGCAACACCAACGGGCCCGTGGTGGTCGACTTTGGCGGCGATGAGACGCTCGTCGTCGGCGACACCATTGCGGGTCTCGTCTACGCGTATCCCTTCGACAGCTCGGCGGGGTCGGTCGGAGCGCGTCGCGTGCTCGCCGACTACTCGACGCTCGGTGGCGCGCCCGACGGCGCCACGGTCGCCGCCGACGGCACCATCTGGAGCTGCGTCTTTCGCGCCGGCAAGCTCGCGCGCCTCACCAGCGAGGGAATCGACACCGTTGTCGACGTGCCCACCCCGTACCCGAGCGACGTCACCTTCGGCGGGCCTTCACTGGACGATCTGTACCTGACGTCGATCGCCCTCGACATCGGCGAGGGTGCACCGGGTCCCGAGGCGGAATGGCTCGCCGTCGTCAGCGGGGGAGGCATTGCCAGCGGCCGCCCCGAGCCCCGATTCTCACTCTGACCTCGGGAAAGGCGGTCCGCTGCAACGTAGTTACGACATGCACTTGTACTCGGGGGGACTGTTTGCGTTCTTCGGCGGGTCGAACTGCTGCGGGTACGTCCAGTCAAAGTCCTCTTGGCTGTAGTCGTTCTGTCCCGATTGGACATTCGCCTGATAGCTGTTGAACGTCCCCAGGTCACCGCCGTTCATGACGCCGTTTTGGGCGACGACCTTGGCCTGCAGCGATTTGATCTGCGGAATGACCGTCATGTAGGTCCCGGAGACGAACGTGTTGATATCGAGCCACTCGTTGTAACACGCGTGTCCGGGATTGAGGTCGTTTCCCCGGTGCTCCTCCATGCTGAAGCGCAGCGTCTCCCAGTTGTAGACCAACGTGTTCACCTCGTCGAGCAACCCTTGAATCTTCTGCTCGTCAGGCGTCAGGGTCGTATCGGGGGCCGAGTCCAGAAACATTGAACTGGCCCCGAACGCGGCAGGGAGCGCGCCATCGTTGCGGGCGCGGAACTGAGCCAGGGAAGGGTGCTCTGCGAGGCGCGCCGCGTCGATCTGGGTGATGAGTGTGGCGGCGAAGGCGACGGTGCCCGCCTTCGCGTCGTACTGCGGATCCTTCAGCTCGACGACGGCGACGTCGTCCGACGCGGGCGCGCCGTCGATGACGACCGCCGCATTCGGCGGCGACTGCCGTTTGAAGAACGTGTCCAGCAACGACGGAACATCGAGGGTCCCAGCAGCCCGGGCGGGACGGTCCGTAAACCAGGTCGGCTGGGGGTTGACACCAATGAGGACGAGCTTGCCGCCCTGGTAGGTTCCCTGCGTCGCGCTCAGCACCCCCAGCACGGAATCGGTGTGAGCCGGTGGGGGCGGGGGGCTCTGCGAGGGGGGCTTGTCGGCCAACCCCAGGTACCGCGCTCTGTCCGCCGCTGAAGGCTTCGGCGTCGGTGCCGACTTCTTGGTCGACGACGATGAGCATGCGACGAACACGATCACCAACGCCCCGACGAGCGCGACAAGGCGCCCTCGAGATTCACCACGCTTCACGCCAGACCCCCCGGAGAACTCAGCTACCGGCCGGAGGGTAACGGGGGGGGCCACACCGCAAGCACCACCCCCCAGTCCCGTCTCTCCGTAACTTTACGTAACGAGGATTATGGGCGCTTGCTACGTAGGCAGGACGGCCGGCTAGTGGAGTCGTTATGGGCGCATCGAGGCCCGTTCTGGCGGTTGTGGACGGCGTATAGCGATGCCTAGGACCGCCAGAAGTAGCGAGCGCCGACGCCGGCGATGTCAGTCCTGGCAGAGGGCGAGCGGGCTGCCGTCGGGCGTCCAGCGATCCTTGGTCTCGTTGCCGTCGTTGCCGACGGCGACCGTGCCGCCGCCGCCCTTGCTCGTGCCCCCGACGGTGACGTTGCCGCTGCTGCGTCCGTTGGCGGTGATCTGGGCGTAGCCACTGGCGCCGTCGTTGCCGCCGAAGTCGCCGGCCAGGCCGGCGTCCCCCGTCGGGAAGCCGCCGTAATAGGCGTTGAGAGGGCTGCCGTTGCCCGGCGCGGTGGCAGCGGGCGACGGGTCCGGCGGCGAACCGCACGAGGTCCCCTGTGCCGGTGCGGGCACGACCGGCGGGCTGCACGGGCTGCTTGGCCCGATCGGCCCCGACGGCGCCGTGAACGTCGGCGTCCCCACCGCCGCCATGGCGTTGTTCTCGGGGCCGTCAGGAGACTGGTTCCAGTCGTCGGGCGCCCCGGGCTTGTAGTCGCCGCCCGCGCAGCCGACGAGGGTGAGCGTGTGCTGGCGGTCGACCCCGAGGTAACCGCCGAGGAGGCCGGGGTTCGTCGGCCGGCCGTCCTGGACGACGTAGCTCTCACCGGTCTTGGGATCGGCGGAGGCGGTGATCGTTCCATCGGCCACGCCCGTCCCGGCGAGACAGCCGGTGACGCGTGACGTCCCGGACTGGCTCGGTGCCGCGTCGACACCGACAACTCCCCCAGCGGACGTGGCCCCGGCCGGGCACTGTGAATTGGTCGTCGCCGCGCTGTTGGCCCGCACGATCGTCACCGACACCGATGAGGCGCCGCTCGCCGCGTGCACGCGCAAGATCGGAGCGTTCGCCGTCGACACAACGGTGCCGCCCGTGACGGTGGCCTTGTAGCCGCCCGGATACTCGACTGCAGGTACGGCGATATCGGTCTCGGCACCGGGGCCGAACGAACCGTGCCCGTCGGCGCGCTGAACGGCGTACTGGAACGAGAACGTCTTGGTGGCTGCGTCGAAGCTCCAGCTCCTCGGCGTGCCCGAGACGAGTTGCGGGTACGGCCGGGCCAGCGTCGAGACCATCGCGGTGTTCACGTTCGTCCCCGAGGCCGGTCGCAGCGAGCCATCGCCGTTCACCGCCACGACATAGTTCGTGTACGACCAGAACATCCACGGCATCATGTGCTTGTCGAAGACATCGAGCGCCTGCGTCAGTGCCGCCGTGTCGGCATGGGCACCGAACTCGGTCTCGAGCAACGCACTTCCGGTCGCCGCCGAATGGGCCTCCGCGTTGGCCATCACGTTGTCGTCGAACGGATCGCACACCGCTCTCGGAGGCCTCGGGATGCCCTGCGGGGCCGCGCCCGCGAACTCGCTGCAGGCGCCGTAGTCGTGGAACGCGAAGCCGACGTTGGCGTCCTTGGGCGGCTTGACCGACGTGGGGACGCCCTCGTTGAAGGTGGTCAGCGGCTCGTACCAGACGGTGTGCTTCGGATCAGCAGCGCGGATCTTGGGGATGACCTTGGCGTAATACGCCGAGTACTGGCCCGTGTCGAACACAGGGCAACCGAGGCCCGGAACCACGCACGTCGGATACTGCGTTCCCGGCCACGGCTCGTTCATCACCTCGTAGCCCATCACGCCGGACTCCCCCGCCAGCTTCCCGGCGACGCGCGCCAGGATGTCCGCGTCGTCGTCCTGGAGATGGCGCCCGCTCGGCCCGACGTCGTTGGCCCAGAAGTGGTCGAAGGCGCGGTTGAGGGCGGGGTTGAGGAAGTACTGCGCCGGGAAGCCCACCTGGTATGCGTTCGGTAGGCCGTCGGTCACCGTCATCCAGTCAGGGAACCCGTTGTCGAAGAAGACGGGGCCCCACTCGTCCTGGTGGAAGTCGATGAGCGACCGGATTCCATACCGCGCCAGGAGTTGGACGGTCGACTGCACGCGCTGGATGTACCCGTCGTCGAACTGACCCGGATGGGGCTCCACCGCGTACCGCTCGACGGTGAGGCGCACTGCGTTCATTCCCGACGCCGCCAGCAGAGCGGCATCGTCGTCGTCGAAGTTCAGACCAGCTGGATAGTTCGCAGGGGCCCACTTCGACGGCATGTTCACACCGTGGATGACGAAGACCCGGCCCTTGTCGTCCACCATCCACCGCCCGGCGTGGGTCAGGGTGCCGCTCGGCGCCGCGACCGCCGTGTCCGCGCTGTCCGTCGACGCCGGCGCGTTCGTTGTCGAGGTCGACGCGCGTGCGGCCGAGACGCCCGCCAGCGTGCTGGCTACAACGGCCGCCGCGATCGCAGCTGTACGAAGTCGATGGTTCACGCCGCCCCCGAGATTCCTGGCGGTATCTGTTCGACGCGCGACGGCTCGTGACCTTTTGTACCGTCGCGCATGCGCCTGGACCCGGTGGATCGCCGCATCCTGGCGCTGGCCATTCCGGCACTGGGGACGCTGGCCGTCGAGCCGCTGTACGTCCTCGCCGACACTGCGATCGTCGGTCACCTGGGGACGGCGCCGCTGGCGGCTCTGGCGCTGGCCGGCACGGTGTTGAACACGGTCCTCTGGGCCTGCAACTTCCTGCAGTGGGGCACCACCGCCAGAGTGGCGTTCCTGACGGGCAGAGAGGACCGTCGGGGCGCGGCGGCATCGGCGACCCAAGCGCTCTGGCTCGGCATCGCTCTCGGCGTTATCGCCGCCGTGGGCGTCGCCACACTGGCCGGTCCGCTCGCGACCGCTCTTGGAGGAACGGGCGCCGTGCGCGACCAGGCGGTGACCTATCTCCGCATCAGCGCCATCAGCATGCCGGCCGTACTCATCGCCGTCGTCGGCCAGGGCCACCTGCGCGGCCTGTCGGACACCAAGACACCGTTCCTCGTCGTACTCGTCGCCAACGCCGTGAACGTCGTGTTGGAACTCGTCTTCGTGTACTCGTCCCACTGGGGCATCGCCGGCTCCGCCTGGGGCACGGTCATCGCCCAGCTCCTGGCCGCGGCCTGGTTCCTCGGCATCATCGGCCGCCTTGTCTCGGGCGCGGGAGCACGCCTGCGTCCGATCGTCTCGGAGATGCGCCTCCTCCTCGGCGTCGGCGGCCACCTCGTCATCCGCACCGGCGCCATTCTCGCCGCGCTCGCCCTCGCCACGGGGGTCGCCGCCCGTGTCGGGCCGACGGCACTCGCCGCCCATCAGATCGCCTACCAGATGTTCATCTTCCTGGCGTTGGTGATGGACGCGCTCGCCCTTTCGGTACAGGCGATCGTCGGCACCCAGTTGGGAGCCGCCGACATCGACGGAGCGCGCACGACATCGAAGCGGGCGATGCGCCTCGGCGTCATGGCCGCCGCAGCGCTGTGCGTCGCGGTAGTCGCGACCTCTCCGCTGTTGCCGCACGTCTTCACCAGCGACCCCAACGTCATCGGCAAGGCCACCATCGCCCTGGTGTTCCTCGGGGTCATGCAGTTGCCGGGCGCGCCGACGTTCGTCCTCGACGGCGTGCTCATGGGCGGGGCCGACTTCGCGTACGTGAAGTGGGTGACGCTCGCAAGCTTCTTCGTGTTCCTACCGTTCGCGGGGGCGGTGCTCGTGTGGCACGGCCTTGGCATCACGGTCCTCTGGGCCGGGCTCCTCGTATGGATGAGCAGCCGGGCGTGGCTGAACTGGATCCGGTTCCGCGGTCCGCACTGGACTGCAATCTCCAGCGAGCAGAACGACGTACCTATGGATACGCTTCGCTCACTCGAGTCAAGGGGGAACTAGAGATGCCCGACTTTCCGGCCCTAGGACACGTCGCGATCACTGTCACAGATCTCGACGCCAGCCGCGAGTGGTACCGCAAGCTCTTCGGTTCCGACCCGATCATGGATGAGGACACCGGGGACTTTCACCACGCCGTGTTCATGCTCGGCAACGGCACGATCTTCGGCGTCCACGGATTCGCGAAGCTCGATGACGCGCGCCAGTTCAACGAGCGGCGCCCCGGGCTCGACCACATCTCGTTCCACTGCGCCGACCGCGCCGAGCTCGAGGGCTGGGAAAAGCGGCTGAACGACCTGGGCATCAAGAACGGTGGCGTCGTCGATGCCCCGTACGGGTCGGGCCTGTCGTTCCGCGACCCCGACAACATCGCCCTCGAGTTCTTCGCCCTTCCGGGCTAGCCGTCGCAAACGGCGCTTCGCCGCTGACCTGTGGCGGTCGGCGATGCGCAGACCGGCGAGTTGAGCTGACGTCAAGGGGTGCACGACGCCGCCTCCTCTCTCCCCCACGCCCACCACACGCCCTCGTGGCCGCACGTGCAGCGCCAGCGCACCGCCGGTCCTTGGGGACCGTTGCCGAGGGAGAGGATCGACGAACTGCTGAGCAGGACCCTCGCCCCATGCTTCTCACACCAGACGGCGAACATGCTCATACAACGATCCTGCTGCCGGCCGTGTGAGATGACGAGTGGCAGGATCGTCGCGGACCGTCAAGATCCTGCCATTGGCAGGAACTGAGATCAGCGATAGAATCCTGCCATGCCCCGTCGGCATACGGTCGCCGCGATTGCCTTCGACACGGTCTCCCCGTTCGAGCTCTCGGTGGCCTGCGAGGTCTTCGGGTTCGACCGCTCCGATCTCGGCGTGCCGTGGTACCGATTCCTGGTCTGCACGGTCGAAGGTCGACCAGTCGTCAGCGAGGCCGGCTTCGAGATCCACACTCCGCACGACCTGAGCGACCTGCGCCGGGCCGACACCATCGTCGTGCCTGCCCGCTACCGGGGTGACCCCGAGCACCATCCGATGCTGCTCGACGCCCTCCGCGCCGCCCACCAACGGGGGGCGCGCATCATGTCCTTCTGCACTGGCGCCTTCGAGCTGGCGGAGGCCGGCCTGCTCGACGGTCGCCGGGCCACGACGCACTGGGCGTACGCCGAAGAGTTCGCGGCCCTCTTCCCCGCCGTGAACCTCGACCCGGGCGTGCTGTACGTCGACGAGGGCAGCGTCCTGACCTCGGCCGGCACGGCCGCGGGGATCGACCTCTGCCTGCACGTCGTGCGCAAAGACCTCGGTGCCGACATCGCCAACGCAGTCGCCAGGCGCATGGTCGTCCCGCCCCACCGCGACGGCGGCCAGGCCCAGTACGTCGACGACCCCGTGCCCGACGGCCCCGGTGCGGACCTCTTCGGCGACACGATCGCGTGGCTCCAGGAGCACCTGGCCGAGCCGGTCACTGTTGAAGATCTCGCGCGCCGCAGCGCCATGAGCCCGCGCACGTTTGCCAGACGCTTCCGCGCCACAGCCGGCACGACGCCGATGCAGTGGGTGCTCCGCCAGCGGGTGCTGCTCGCCCAGCGTCTGCTCGAGACCACCGACGAGCCGGTCGATCGCATCGCCGAGCTGGCGGGCTTCGGTTCTCCGGCGGCCCTGCGCCAACATTTCAACCGCATGGTGCGTACGTCCCCCACCGCCTACCGGCGGGCGTTCCGTCAGGAGGAGCCCGTCGCGTGACATTGAGACGCGTCGCCCTCCTCGGAGGGGCGGCGGCGCTGGCGGCGTGGGCGGCGACGCGCCGAAGGCGCGCCAGCGACAACACCGGGCGCCCCGTCCACCACACCGGACGCGCTGCCCGCAACGCCCACGTCGCCGAACTGGGGGCCAAGGTCGGGACCTCGTATGCGGTGCACCGCGCCCGACGCGTCTTCGCGTCCGCGCCCCGCCGCGCTGAACTCGACGCGGAGCTCCAGCTACGCACTGCCGAGCAGGTCGCCCAAGCCCTCGGGAACATGAAGGGCGCCATGATGAAGATCGGCCAGATGCTCAGCTATCTGGACGACGGTCTCCCCGAGCCACTGCGTGACGCACTGGCTCAGTTGCAACAGGACGCACCGCCGATGAGCGCCGAACTGGCCGCCGGTGTCATCGAGCGAGAGTTGGGCGCCCCGCCGGAGAAGGTGTTCGCGGAATGGGACCCGGTCCCGATCGCGGCGGCGTCGATCGGCCAGGTGCACCGGGCGATCACCCACGAGGGACGCGCCGTCGCCGTCAAGGTGCAGTACCCGGGCGTCGACGAGGCCATCAAGGCCGACCTCGACAACGCTGGCATGTTGTTCTCCGGCATGAAGATGATGTTCCCGGGCATGGACACCGCCCCGATCGTCGACGAGGTCCGCACCCGCCTGGCCGAAGAGCTCGACTATCGCCGCGAGGCCGACAACCAGCGCTTCTTCATCGACGCCTACGCCGGCCACCCGTTCATCCACGTCCCCGAAGTCATCAGCGACTACTGCACGGCGCGCGTGTTCACCAGCGAGCTGGCCGAGGGCGTGCGCTTCGATGAGGTCCAGGGCTGGAGCCAGGAAGAACGGAACCTGGCGGCCGAGTCCATCTACCGCTTCGTCATCCGCAGCATGTGGCGGCTGCACGCCTTCAACGGCGACCCCCACCCCGGCAACTACCTCTTCCGACCGGGTGGACGGGTGACGTTCCTCGACTTCGGACTGGTGAAGTACTTCACGCCCGAAGAGGTGTATCCGCTCCAGCGGCTGATCGAGACGATCGTCCTCGAGCCCGACAAGGCCGAGTTCCGCAAGACGCTGGAAGACGCGGGCTTCCTCCAGCGAGACGCGGAGATGACCGATGACGAGGTGGCCGCGTACTTCCAGCACTTCTACCACTTCGTCCTCGAAGACCATTCCGGCGTTCTGGACGAGACGTACGCCTCGTTGACGGCGCGCAAACTCTTCCAGCTCGATGGCGCCGGCAGCCCCGGCATCCAGCGCTCGGGCAACGTCCCGCCCGCGTACGTCATTCTCCAGCGCATCAACCTCGGCCTCTACGCCGTTCTCGGCCAGCTGCGCGGCAAGGCCCCGTGGCGCGCGATCTCTGACGAGATCTGGCCGTGGGTCGACGCTCCGCCCGCCACTGACCTCGGGCAGGAAGAAGCGGCCTGGCTGGCTGATAGACGAACGGCGGCAGCCGACTAGTTTTTTGTTCGTGGCGGTCCGGCTCGAGATCGAGCTCACCAGTTCGCGCGACGACGGCACCTGGACGTGGCGCGCCGCCGGCGCGCGCCAACCGAAGGGCGTGCTCGAGTCCGACGTGTTGCCTGCGGGCTCGAAGGTCGGCGACATCCTGCGCGTCGAGGCCGAGCAGAACATCGACGGCATCAATGTCACGACGGTGCTGCCGCCGAAGACCAAGTCGCGCGAGCCCGAACGCCTCGAGATGATCGCCAAGCCCGAGGGACCGCTCGTCAGCGCATCCGTCACCGGCCGCAGCGATCGCGGCGACCGAGGTGATCGAGGCGATCGACGGGGCCGCGGCGAGGGCCGCCGTCCCCCGCGCGGTGATCGCAACGATCGTCCTCAGCGTCGAGACCGCGATCGCCCCGCCCGACCGGGCGGCCGCGACGGCGCACCCAGGCGGAGCGGTGGCGATCGGAGCCCAGCGGCCGCCGAGGAGCGCCCGAGCCGGCCGCGTCCCAAGCGCCTTCACGCCGGACGCGCCCACCGCGACGCACTGATCGCCAGCCTTCCGCCCGAACAGGTTCCCGTCGCCGAGCAGGTTCTGAAGGGCGGCATTCCCGCCGTCCGCCAGGCGCTTCAGACCCAGAGCGAGGAAGCCAAGAGCGCGGGCAACCCGGAGATCAGCGCCGAACCCATCGTCGCCCTGGCCGAGGAGCTGCTCCCGCGGCTGAAGGCGGCAGAGTGGCGCGACCGGGCCGAGGCCGCGGTCTCCCAGGCCGATGAGGTGAGCCTGCGCGATCTGCGCGCCGTCGTGGCCGGCGCCGACACCGTCGCGCGCGACACCGAGAGCCGCGACCTGGCGGCCAAGCTGCGCGACGCCCTCGAGCGTCGTAGCGCCGCCGAACGCGACGCGTGGGTCGAAGAAGTGACGTCCGCCCTCGACGACGGACGGGTCGTGCGCGCCCTGCGCATCAGCGGACGTCCCCCCGAGGCGGGCGCACGGTTCCCCGCCGAGCTTGCGGACCGCCTCAGCGAAGCCGCGGGCGCGGCCATGGCCCCCGACGCCGCGCCGGACCGATGGGCGGCGGTGCTCGACGCCGTCGCCGCGTCGCCCGTCCGCACCTCGGTGAAGCCGGCGGGCCTCCCGTCCGAGCCCGGCGACGAACTGTTGAAGACAGCACGCCAGACAGTCACGAAGGTGCCCTCGCTAGGACCGCTCCTCGGCATCGAGCCCAAGGCGCCGGCTGCCCGGCCACCCAAGCCGCCCCGCCGCCCACCGGCACCACCGCGCCCCACTCCCCCACCCCCACCCCCGCCCGCGGCATCGACAGATGCGCCGGCACCGGAGCCCCAGCCTGAACCGGAGAGCGCCTAAATCACATGGTCGAGTTCGAAACGCGAGGGCGGGTCGCCGTCCTCACCATCAACCGGCCTGAGGCCCGAAACGCCGTCAACGGCGACGTGGCCCAGGCCATGGAGGCGGGGATCGACCGCCTCGAGGACGACGGCGACCTGTGGGCGGGCGTCGTCACCGGCAACGGGCCGGTGTTCTCGGCGGGCGCCGACCTCAAGGTCATCGCCTCCGGCCGACCGCAAGACCTCCTGACCGAGCGGGGCGGCTTCGCCGGTATCGCCCGCCGCGAGCGGCGCAAGCCGATCGTGGCTGCCGTCGACGGCCCGGCGCTGGCCGGCGGCTGTGAGATCGCGCTGTCCTGCGACATGATCGTCGCCTCCCGGCAAGCGGCGTTCGGCCTACCCGAGGTCAAGCGTTCGTTGGTCGCCGCCGCCGGCGGTCTGTTCCGGCTTCCCCGGGCCCTACCTCGCAACGTCGCTCTCGAGATCGCCCTCACCGGCGATCCCATCGACGCCGAGCGGGCCTACAACCTGGGTCTGGTCAACGAGCTCGTCGAGCCTGGGCAGGCGCTCGACAAGGCCCTGGCACTTGCGGAACGCATCTGCGCCAATGCACCCCTCGCCGTGTGGGCGACCCGCCGCGTGGTTCTCGGTTCGCAGGGTGAAGGTGACGACGTCGGGTGGCGCCTGACCGACGAAGCCTTCGCGGAGATCATCCGGAGCGAGGACTTCGCCGAGGGCCCGCGCGCCTTCGTCGAAAAGCGCGCCCCCGAATGGAAGGGCCGCTAGTCCGTAGCGATAACCCGGAGGATGCCGTGTTCGTGGAGGAACTCGGCGAGTCCGTCAACGAGTCCTCGGTCCACGACCTCGTCGAGTGGGATCCACGCCGCCTCGGCCGCGTCGTCGCCCGCGACCGGATCGCGGGGATCGAGCACGGTCACCGCGAAATCGAGGATGACGTAGTGGTAGCCGTCGCCGATGCGTTCGACCCAGCCGACGAAGCGGTCGGCCACGCCCTCGAGGCCGGTCTCTTCCGCCAGCTCGCGCACAACCGCCTCCACGAGCATCTCGCCGGGCTCGACCCGCCCACCCGGTACTGACCAAAGGCCCGCGGCCGGGCCATGGCCGCGTCGCACGAGCAGGAGACGGTCGGCGTCGACGGCGATGGCACCGACGGCCACCTCGGGCCGCGACGTACCGTGGCTCTCGAGTCCTACGGTCATGCGTCCCTCAACCGGTGGTGCATCACCAGATTGCGCGCCGTGAAGCCCGACTCTTCGAAGAAGTTCTTCGTCGAGCGATGCCCGGGAAGGGCCATGGCGTCCATGCCAAAGCACCCGTGCGCCTCGCACCACGCGATGAGCTCGCCCATCATCGCCTCTCCGACGCCCACCTCACGCGCCCCCTCTTCCACGAAGATGTCGTCGACCACGCCGAGGCACGAGCCGTCGTTCAGTGTCTCCAGGCGCACGGACGCGTAACCGACGGGCACATCGTCGATGGTCCCCACGACAAGATGGGTGGCGTCGTCGGCGAGTGAAACCTTGAGACTCTCCTCGACGGGCTCGGCACGGGCTTCGCGCGCGGCCCACACGACGCCGCCCTTCATCGGGGTCAGTTCCGCGATGCCCGCCCGCGCCAATTCCGCCAGCCGGGGCAGATCGTCTTCGGTGGCGGGCCGGACGCCCTCCACTCAGCCGCCCGACTGCAGCTGTTCGACGCGCGCCAGGATCGTCTTGCGCTTGCGGCTCGACTGTTCGTAGGCGCGCACGGCTTCCAACTCGTCGGCAGACAACCCGCCGAGACGCTGCACGACCTGCGAGGCCGAAAGGGTGTCGTAGCCGGGAATGGCAAGGCTCTCCACACTCGGCGCCGGCCCCTGTCCGTTGGAGGTCGTCTCGGCCTCGCGCGCGGGCTCCGACGCTGGAGCGGGAGCCGCCGCCACAGGGGCGGGCGCCGCCGGGGAGGGCGAGGGCGTGGGTGTCGCCGGTGCCGCGGGTGCCGCGGGGCGGGCCGGTGCGCTCGGCCGCCGCGGTGGGGCGGCGCGCCGGCCGGCCAGGCCGCCGACGACCGACAGGGTCTGGCCCGCCTGGTCTCCGGCCTGGCGCACGGCCCGCTCGGCCTGCTCCCGGCCCTGGCCGAAGGCGAACTCGCCCATCGCGCGCGCGGCGGTCACGTACTGGCGGCCCTTCTCGGCCAGCTGCGGGATCGTCTCCCTCGCCGAGAACAGCAGACCCAGCGGTGCGTAGACGAACACGTCCAGCGCCTGCTCGATGGGGTGTTTGTGGTCGCTCACAGATCGATCTTCTCCCGTCCGGGGGATCCAGGGGAAATCCCCCGTGCCGCTATGCGGCGGTGTGGACGATGACGACGTCGCAGGGAGCGTGGTGAGAAACCTTGTTGGGGACGCTTCCGAGGACGAATCGCTTGGCAGAGGTCATACCCTTCGAGCCCACGACGATCACGTCGGCGCCGGAATCGTCGGCGGCGTCGAGCAACAAAGCTGCCGGGTCTCCGCTGTCCACCCGCAGCACCACGTCCTCGACGCCGAGCTCTCGCGCCATCGTGCGCGCCTGGCGGGCCCGTTCATCGGCCTCGGTGGCGTCGGTGATCGCCCACCGGACGTCTTCGGGTGCCGTTTGCAGGCGCTTGGCCTCCTCCTCCGGATGCGGAGTGAACGCCGTCACAACCGTGAGCCGCGCCCCGAACGCCTTCGCCAACTCGGCCGCGTGCCGGACCGCGAGCTCTGCAGTTTCGGACCCGTCTGTCCCCACAACAATGTTGCGGTAAGGCACGAATCGGACCCTATACGCAGTCTCTGCAGAGCATCTTCTTGGAGTCCGCCAGCTGACTGGGATGCTTGACGAGGAAGCAGGACTGGCACACGAACTCGTCCGGGCGCTTCGGAGCGACCTTGGTGGCACCCTCGGCCCGCTCCTCGGGGTCAGGGACCTCCTCTTCCTCGTCCTCTTCCTCTTCCTCGTCCTCGACGACCAGGCGGTCCTTGAGGATGACGTCCAGGCTGGCTTCGACGTCGTCGGCGTCGAGGATCTCCTCGTCCTCTTCGTCCTCGTCCTCGTCGTCGGCCGCGGCGGCCTTGGTGGCGGCCTTTCCGCCACCGCCTTCCCCTTCCTCTTCTTCCTCGTCCTCGAGGAGCTCGTCGTCGACGACCTCTTCGTCGTCGTCTTCGTCGAGGATGTCCTCATCCTCGCTGAGAGCCTCGAGATCCTCCTCGTCGAGGTCCTCAGGCTCCTCTTCTTCGAACTCTTCGTCGTTCTCGTCGTCGGCCATTCGCGTCCCTGTTGCCCGTTAGCGGGCGGGGAGCATATCGGGCTGGCGGAACTACTTCGCGGGCGCTGTTGTGGGGGTGGTCTGGGCGGGCGCCTGAACTGGGAAGTTGAGGTTGGTTACGTCGTCGACCCGCCACTGGCCGTTAACCTTCACCAGGCTCAGGCGGAGGTAGAGGTCGACGTTGAGGCGCTGCCCGGTGGTGCCCTGCGTCCGCTCGTCGAACACGACGATGGCGGTGGCTGTGTTGTTGTTGATGCCGCTGACGAACACGTCTTTCACGGTGGCCGTCGACTGGCCCTTGGTGGTGGTGAACAGGGAGGTAAGACCACCGAAGTTCGTGTCGTAGTCGGTGCGGAACTTGCCGGTGGAAAGGGCGAGGACCGCCTTCTTGGTCTTGTCGAGGTCCCGGTAGTCGTAGGTGAGCAGGGCACTCGTCATCCGTGACGCGGTCTGCTCGACGGCGCCACGCGCGTCGCGACTCTGCTGGAGGTCACGGTGCTGCTGGGCAGCGAAAATCACCGCCACGACGGTGCCGACGAAGAAGATGACGGCCAACGCGACCGCAGTCCGGAACGCGGTACGGCTGTAGGTCTTGGGCTGCTCTTCTTCGGAAGAGACCGTCGACTCTTCCGTCTCAGCGGCAGGCTCGGCCTCGGGCGCCGGTGATTCGCCTGTGGCCGGCGCCGGATCCACCGCCGGCGCCAACGTTGCTGCGTCGGTCTCCGACGACGGAATTTCACTCACGATTTCGAGGGTACGCCCTTGAACGTCTCTCGCAGGATCAGGGCCGCGCCGAGCAGGGCGAGGGCGATGCCGGCAGCGGCCGTGCCTCCGGTAGTGGCAAGGACCGCGCTCGGGCTCGACGTGGCCGACGCCGGCACGTAGTCAGCAGCGTCGGCGTGCAGCGGCGACACGCATGCCGGAACCTGTGCGACCGGGGGCAGCGTCTTGGGCGGGACGTACATGGGAGCGGGGTTGTAACCCTCGTTCACTTTGAATCCGACACGCACCCAGCGCTTCACCGGCGAGACGGGGTCGGTGGGATAGCCAGGGATCGGGTCGACCTCGGACGCATCCCACAGGTCGCCGAACGCCACCGGCGCGGCCGTCAGGACCGTCTGCAGACCCTGCAGGTTGTGGTCGGTGGTGGTGACATCGGTCACCAGCTCCAGTGTCTTCAGGTCGCAGTCGAGGTCGGCCTTGTGGGCGGCAACCAAGTCGGCAGCCGTGCCGAGCAGCTGCGACCCTCGCTGGAGAAGCACCGTCGTGTCACCCCGCGCGTCCTTCAGCGTGGCCGCCACCTGCCGCAGATCGCTCAGCGAGTTGGCCAGGGAATCGCTGTGCTCCGTGAAGGTGTGGGTGAGCGTCGTGTTGTTGGTGGCCAGGCGGTCGAGCGCTGAGGAACGGGCCACGAGCATCTGACTCAGCTTGTCGCCGGCGTCGGCCAGACCCCGCAGCGAATCCGTTCGGCCGTTCACGCCGATGGCAGCCTCGTGCACGAGGGTGTTGACCGCGTCGGGCGGGATGGCGCTCACCAACCGGCTCGCCGACCGCAGAAGCTCGGAGAACTCCAACGGAACCGTTGTCCGCGACATCGGGATGACGACGTCTTTGGCGTAGTAGGGCCCGCCGTTCGTGTAGCCCGCCGGGGGGTCGAACTCGACGTACTGCTCTCCGAGCGCTGACTTGCGGAAGATGTTGGCCGTCGAGTCGGCCGGCACCTTCTTGTCCTTGTCGATCTTCATCGTCGCCCGGACGCCGCCGTCGATGCGTTCGACGGAAGAGACGGTGCCGAAGGTGACGCCGAGATAGTCGACCTCGGAGCCCGGGAGCAGGCCGACGGCGTTCGAGAAGTCGGCCTTCAGCGTGTACGGATGCTTGATGGCCGAGACGTTGACGAGGCTGGTCGCGGCCCAGAAGAAGAAGCCGGCGCCGACCACCAAGAACACCGTGAGATTGGCGACAGTGCGCTTGTTCATGAGCGGGCCGCCTTCGGCGGCGCGGGGATGAACAAGTCGCTGCTTCGCAGCGAACAAGCTCGCTTCACATTGGTTCTCTCGCTGCGCTCGTTCACGTGCTCAGCCACCCGCCTGGAGACAGTTCGCCGGGCTTCGGGAATCCTGAGTGCAGGGGATCGCCCACATGTAGACCTGGGTGAAGTCCTGCGGGATCGCCTTTGGCAAGGCGTAGACGAACTGGTTGAGGAAATCGACGACGGTTCCCAGCTGCTGCGTCTGTGACGCGGCGACCGCGAGGATCGCGTCGACCTGCTTGATCTGCTTGTCGAGGTTCTGGTGGTACTTGTCGAGTACATCGTTCTGAACGGCGGCGAGCCGGCTGAGCTGCTGGACGGCATCGATCGCCTTCTGGCGGTTGTCCGAGAGGATCTGCGACGTCGTGGCCAGGTTCGTGAGCAACGTCTTCAGGTCGTCGGAGCCGTTGGCGAGGGTCTGGGTGCCACGGTCGAGGTTGTCGATGATCGCCGTGAGCTGCTGAGTACGGCTCGCGAGGGTGCCGCTGATCGTCGAGAGGTCGGAGAGGAGGCGGTTGAGCTCCGGACCGCGTCCTCCGAAAGCCTCGGCTCCGGTCTGGATGATCGACGCCACGTCGCTGCTGTTGACAGCCCCCAACAGCTCAATGGCCGAATCGGCGACGAACTCGAGCTCCGGCGCCTGCTGTGTACGCGTGACGACATCACCGTTGGCCAGATAGGGCGACTGCGTCGGGGCTCCCATCGGTCGGAGCTCGATGAACTTCTCACCGAGGAGTGACGTCGTCCGCACGAGCGCCTCGGAATTCTTCGGGATGTGGACGTTTTTGTCGATGGCCATGCTGACCTTGGCCCGGAAGTCCTTCGTCAGCGCGATGCTGCTGATCTTGCCGACGCGGACGTCGGCTACCTGGACACCGCCCGACTTCTGCAGGTCGCCGACGTCGTCGAACGTGGCCGTGACGTTGTAGGTGCCCCCGCCGCACGCGGCGAGCAGCGTGCCCATGATCACGGCGACGAGCAGGGCGCCCGCCATCCGCACAGAGACATGCCGGCTCACCCGAACACCCCCGTGAGCGAGCGGGCCACGCCCTTTAAGAACCCGCTGATGCCGCCGACCGCGCTCGCCGCCTTCGCCACGGGTGCCGGATTCACCGTGCCGACCTTGGCCCCTCCGGCGCCGAACAGCCGCAGGATGCTGTCGATGGGATTCGGGGGTGCGGTCGTGGTCGACGTCGGCGCGGACGCCGAAGCCGGAACCGTGACCGACGGGGTCGGCAGCGGAGCGGGTGCGGGAGACGCGACGGGGGCAGGCGCCGGCGCGGGAGCGGGAGGGGCCGCTTGGGCCTGTGCCTGCGCGGCAGCGGACCCGGTGGGCGTGCAGTTGACGTCGATCGGCAGGCAGATCTGATTGAAGATGCCGTTGAACGACGTCCCGAAGACGTTCCGCAGGATGTCGCCCACCATGGGGCTGATCTGGGTGCGTAGGTCGATGCGGTGGAACGTCGGCGAGTAGGCGTTGATGAGGCCGTTGGTGAGGATTGGACCGGAGTCGAGCACCTGCTGGACCGAGCCGATATTGACCTTGACGGCCTGGAGCAACCGCGTCAGCTGGGTGAGGTCCTTGTCGAGGCCGGCGCGGTTCACGCTCAGGAGGTCGAAGGCGTCGGTGGACACGTGGCCGAGGTTGCGAACCGTGTTCTCGATCGCCGTGCGTTCCTGCGCAAGCAGACCGGTCAGGTTGGCGAAGGAATCCATGACGTTCCCGAGCTGCACCTCACGCGTGCTCAGCACCGCCGTGAACTTGTCGAAGTTGTCGATAATGTCGCCCAGCTGCTGATCCTTGTCGGACAGTGTCCCGACCAGCTGGCTCAGGTTGGCGACCGCGTCGTTGAGGCTCTGCCCGTTGCCCTGGAGATCGTTGGCGGCGTTCTGCACCAGGCGCCCGGTCGCCCCGGGATCGAGACTGTCGAGGAACTTCTTCAACGCGGCCAGCGCCTCGTCGGGCTCAACCGGCACTTCGGTGCGCGTCATCGGAATGACGTCGCCGGTCCGGGCCTTCGGCTGTCCGTTGGTCCACACCGGGAACAGCTGGACGTAGCGCTCACCGATGAGCGACAGCGGCACGATCGTGGCGTGCACATCCGCGGGAACGGGGACGCTCGACTTGACCTTCATCTCGACCTTGACCTGGTCACCCACGGCCGTGACGTTGGTGACGCTGCCGGCCGGGAGGCCGAGTACGCGCACCTGCGAGTCCTTGAACAGGGCGATGGTCTTGGGGAACCACGCCGTGAGCGCGTACGTGCTCCCGCCTCCCCCACCGATCACCGAGCACGAGGACGCGAGGATCCCGGCGAGAACGACCACGGCGGCAACGCGGAGCCTCACGTGGGACAGTGCAGTTACGTGGGGCATTGCACCCCCGGAGGCTTGAGCACGCCGCACAGGACGCCGGAGATGTCAGGCCCGATGGCGCGGACATAGATGTCGGCCCACGCGCCGTGAGTAGTCGCGGTCGCCAGGCCGAGGGACCCCGGTCCGAGCCAGGACAGGGCGGCGTCGACATGCTGCTGGTTCTTGGCGACCACATCGAGCGTGGGATGCAGGGTGGCCAGGATGGACCCCAGGAGGCCCTTGTTGGCATCGAGGATGGCCGACAGCGAACCGGTCAACTGGTCCGTCGCGTTGAGCCCGTTGGCGATGTCGTTTCGGCGGGCCTCGACCAGGTTGAGGATGCCCTGGCTCTGGTCGATGAGACTCACCAACGTCTGGTCCTTGTCGGCCAGCAACCCCGACAGCTGGTCGAAACGATCCAGGAGCTGGCGCAGCTGGGCGTCTCGGTCGTTGACGGCCGTCGACACCTTGTTCACGCCGTCCAGTAACTGGGCGATCTGGTCGTGCTGGCCGTCGGTGACGTCGGCCAGTTGCTGGATGAACTGGTTGAGCTTGGTGGTGTCGGTGGCCTCGATGGAGTGCGTGCTCACCTTGACGAGGTCGAAGACGTCGAACGGCGTCTTGGTGCGGTCGTTGGGGATGGTCCGCGCCGCTTCAGGCTCGTCCTCCAGGTACGGCTTGACGACCGGACCTGACAAGCGCACGTAGCGGGTTCCGAGCAGCGTCTCGAGGGCGACCTCGGCGTGGGTCTGGGGGCCGAGGTGCACGCCGTCGTTGACGACCATCGAGATGATGACCTTGCCGCGGTTGCGGTCGGCCTTGATGCCCGTGACGCGGCCGGCCTTGATGCCCGCTACCCGTACGTCGGTGCCCGAGGTGATGCCCGCGGCGTCGCTGAACTCGGCGTTCACCTTGTAGGTCTTCTCGAGAAGGTGGAGGATGCCGACCGCGAAGGCGACGCCGACGAAGGCGCCCAGCAACAGGACGGTGATGATCCCGATCACGTACGGGTTGCGCTCGCGGAAGGCCTTCACGGCTGGAGCTCCTGCTGCAGGATCTGGACGACGGCCTGACTGCCGCTGACCTGCGGTGCCTGGGTGGCACTGATGCCGGCGGGTGCGGTCGGCGGCCCGCCGCCGCTCAGCCCGGCGGAGGGCGCACCGGTGATGCACGGATCGTTGACGGGAACGACGGGACCGTTCACGTTGAGCAAGGCGCCGCACGGGATGACCTGGTTGAGCCACTCGCCATAGCGGCTGGCGTTGAACAGGGTCTTGGCCGCCGTGTCCAGGCCGCCCAGGGTCGAGTCGAGCACCGGGAGCTTGACCTTGACCTCGGCGATGATCGTGTTGAGGTTGGCGATGATGCTGTCGATGTGGGACTGATTGTTGGCGAGCAGTGAACCGAAGTTGTCGGAGAAGTCGCCGAGCTCGGTGACGGCCGTGTTCAGCACGTCGGTGTTCTGCGAGAACGTCTGGGCGATCGCCACCAGGTTGTCGAGCACGGTACGGATCTGGGCGTCGCGGTCGTTGATGGCGCCGGCGACGGTGTTCACGTTGTCGATCAGGCGGCCGATCTGCTGATCACGTGAGCCGAGAGACTGCGCGACCACGGCGAGGTTGTCGATCGACTGTCGGACCTTGTCGGTGTTGCCGTCCAAGGCCTGGACGATCGTGTCGAGGAATGTGTTGACGTCCTGCGGGTTGATCGCCTGCACGATCGGCCCCAGGCGGTTGAACAGCTCGCCGACGTCGACAACCGACCGGGTCTTGGTGACGTTCGCGTTGTTCTGGAGGACGGTCGACGCCGTCCCCGGATACACGTAGACGTAGCGCTGGCCGATGAGGTTGCGCCACCGGATGGCCGCCTCGGAGTCTGACGGCACCTTCACCGAGTCCTTGACCGTGAACTCGACCTTGGCCTTGCCCTGGTCGATCTTCACCGACGTGACCTTGCCGACGACGACACCGGCGACCTTGACGTTGTCGTCCTTCAGCAGACCGGTGGCGTCGTCGAAGGTCGCCGACAGCTTGTAGGTGTGCTGGAAGAGGTGGATGTTGCCGATCGTGAACGCCAGGTACGCGGTGAACAGGGCGCACACCGAGAAGAAGGCGACCAGCTTGAGGACCGTGTACAGCATCTGCTTCCTCATTTGAGGAGGCCCCCGAGGAGCTGGGTCACGGCCTGAACGCCGGAGTCGACGACCGGCGCCACCACGGGGGGGAGCGACGGAGCCGCGACCGGCGCCGAGCCCGCGGACTGGCTGGTCGCGGGCGCAGGGGCGGGGCCCGAGATACCCGAGATCGGCGGCACATTGAGGCCGAGCGCCTGGCACGGCAGCGGCGGGTGCTGGGGATCATGGCCACCGCCGCAGAGCGAGCCGCCGCCGACGATGAACTTGATGGTGGCGAGGGTCGTCCCGGGACTCGAGGGATCGGGCAGCGTCCCCGCGGCCTCGCCGAGCGATTGGAAGAACTGCTGCAGGCTGTGGATGACCGGCGGCAGCTGGTTGCGATTGTCGTAGAGCAGCTGGATGGTCTTGCCACCCTCGGTCGCCGACTTATTTAGGAAGCCCCTGTTGGCCTCGAGGATGTCGGCGGTGTCCGAGGAGAGCCGGGTCAGCTGATCCAGAAGACTCGTCAGGTTCGGGGCCTGGGCATTGAGGTCGGGCAACGCCACGTTGAGGTCCTGCGCGCCGGCCACGAGGTTGGGCGCGCTGTTGGCCAGGCTGTCGGAGAGCTTGGCCAGGTCGTCGAGGAACTCCCGGGTGTCGGCGTCGTGGGCGACGTTGATGTCGGCGATCTGCTGGAAGGCGATGATCTGGCGATTGATCGCCGGTCCCTCGCCCTGGCCCGCTTGGGCGAGCGTGTCGAGAAGGGTGGTGATGTCCTCGGGCTTGATCGCCTGAAGGATCGGATAGGCGTCGCTGAGGACCTGCTCGAGCTCGAAGCCTCCGGTCGTTTGTTTGATGAAGCCGTTGTTCTTGAGGAACGGGCCCGTCGCCTCGTTGGGCCCGGGATCGATGTCGACGAACTTCTCGCCGAACAGTGTCTTGGGACGGATCGTCGCCGTGGCGTTCGTCGGCACCTTTTGGCCGTCGTGGAGCGCCATGTTGACCTGGGCCTCGCCGTTCACGAGGTGAACGGTGGTGACGCTTCCGATGTTGATGCCGTGGATCTTGACGTCCGATCCGTTCTGCAGACCCTGGCCGGCGGCCGTGAAGCGCGCGTGGAGGTGGTACTTGGGCGACAGCTTTCCCGCGCCCAAGTACACGCCGAACACCGTGAGGGCGGCGAACAGCGTGATGGCGATCAGGCCGGTCATGATCCGAACGGCTCGCTCGGACAACTCGCTACCTCTCCCCCTGCCTACCCGGCGATTCGAACCGTGTTACCGCCGCCCCAGAACACGAGTGAAAGGATCAAGTTGAGGATGACGACCGCGACGATGCTGAGTCTGATGGCGCGCCCCACCGCCACCCCGACGCCCTCCGGACCGCCGGACGCGTAGAAGCCGTAGTAGCAGTGGATCAGGGTCACGGCCACGGCGAACACGCACGCCTTGGCCAGGCTGTAGATGACGTCGATGAACGGCAGGTACAGGTGGAAGTAGTGGTTGTACACGCCGGGTGACAGCCCGAAGAACTTGGTCGTGACGAGGTAGGTGGCGCCGTAGCTGGCGTAGAGCGAGATGAGGTACAGGGGGATGATCGCCAGCAGGGCGGCGACCACTCGGGTGCACACCAGGTAGACGAACGTCGGCACGGACATGACCTCGAGGGCGTCGATCTCGTCGGAGATGCGCATGGCGCCGAGCTCTGCGGTGAACCCCGCACCGACCTGAGCCGCGAAGGCCACGCCCGCGATCAACGGTGTGACCTCACGGGTGTTCGCCCACGACGCGACCAGGCCGGTGAACGACTGCGCCCCGATCTGCTGCAAGCCCTTGAAGCCCTGGAGACCGACCTCCGTGCCGGTGAAGAACGACATGGAGAAGATCACGAAGATCATCCCGCCGCCGACGATCAGCGCACCGGCGCCGATGGTGATGTCGCTCATCAGGTTGAACACGACACTCAGTCGCTTGGGCCGCAGCGCAGCCGGCACCTGCACGAGCACCCGGCCGACGAAGCCGAGCTGGCGGCCGACCTCCTCGAGCGCGCCCGCGACCGCCTCGTAGGGCTTACGGATGAGCGTCTGCGGAGAGGCCATCAGAACTTCTGGGGCACCAGGGCGAAGTAGAGGCTGGTCATGATGAAGTTCACAAAGAAGATGAGGATGAAGGTAATGACGACGCCTTGGTTGACGGCGTCGCCGACGCCCTTCGGACCGCCCTTGCAGTAGAGGCCCTTGTAGCAAGACACCATGGCGGCGATGAAGCCGAACACGGCAGCCTTGGCCAGCGACGACCACAGGTCGGGCAGCTGCACGAGCTGGGTGAATCCCGAGAAGTAGGCGCCGGCGGTGACGTGCTGCACGTAGACGTTGAAGATGTAGCCGGCGAGCAGGCCGGCGACGCTGACCAGCGACACGAGGAACAGGGCGACGGTGGTGGCCGCCAGCAGGCGGGGGGTGACCAGACGCCCGATGGGGTTCACGGCCATGACCTCCATGGCCGAGATCTCGTCCCGGATCTTCCGCGAACCGATGTCGGCGGTCATGGCCGAGCCACCGGCTCCCGCGATCAGCAGCGCGGTGACGACCGGAGCCGCCTCGCGCACGATGGCGAGCACCATGGCCGCGCCGGTCGCCGACTGGGCGCCCAGCTGCTGCGAGAAGGATCCGACGTGGAGGGCGATCACCATCCCGAAGGGAATGGCCACGAGGGTCGCCGGGATGCTCGTGACCTTGGCGATGAACCAGCACTGGCGCAGGTACTCCTGCCACCAAACCCGGATCTTGGGGATGTCGCGGACGCCGTCGAGGGTGACGGCGAACATGTTCCCGGTTTCGCGGACGACGAAGGCAGGCTTCGACGTGATGGCGCTAGCCATCAGACCGTCATGACCTCCGGTGAGTCGCCGAGCCGCTCCTCTTCCTGCCGCTCCAGCTCTTCCTCGATGCCGGTCTCGTCGTCGTCGCTCATCTCGTCCATGCCGATGGGGCCCTTGGCCCGGCCGGCGAGGAACTGACGGATGATCTTGTTGTCCGTGCTCATCATCTCGTCCTTGCTGGCGAACTTGACCAGACCGGAACGGAACAGCACGCCCATGTATTGCGATGTCCGCATGGTGGACGGGATGTTGTGGGTGATGATGAAGAACGTGGCCCCCGTCTCCTCCTGGGTCTTCACCACCAGTTCGTCGAGGTAGGCGACGCGCACCGGGTCGAGGCCGGAGTCGGGCTCGTCGAACAGCACGATCTCGGGGTCCAGGACGAGCGCACGGGCCAGACCAGCCCGCTTCTTCATCCCGCCCGAGACCTCGCCGGGGAACTTCTTCATGTGGTCGAGCAGACCCACGAGCCCCGACTTGTCCATCACGATCTCGCGGATTTCCTTCTCGCTCTTACGCGTGTGCTCGCGGAGCGGGAAGGCGATGTTGTCGTAGAGGTTCAGCGACCCGAAGAGTGCGCCGTCCTGGAAGAGAACGCCGAACTTGCGGCGGATCCGGTAGAGGTCCTTCTCCCTCATGCCGACGATGTTCTCGCCGTCGACCCAGATCTCGCCCGCTTCAGGACGTAGCAGGCCGATGATGTTCTTGAGGAGAACCGACTTGCCGGTGCCCGACGGGCCCAAGATGGCGGTGATCTTGCCCTTGGGAACGTCGAACGTGATGTCTTGGAGGACCGTGTGCGACCCGAACGACTTGGTCACACCGCGTAGCGAGATGATCGGCTCGATCTTCTCTTGGGACCCGGTCTGCCCGTTCTCCTCCAGGCTTCCCTTTCCGTCCCTCCGAGCCGGACGCCTACGTCCGCTGTCAACCACCAGCGCTAGCCCCCTTTGACGTCGCCACTCTGGGTACACGGAAGCGTACCCATTTGTTCGACGCCACATCCCTCGCGGGAGGGGCAGCGATTCGAGGAGCCTTTGGGGCCGCCTGGTAGCCCGCCCCGGTGTCTTCCAGGGAGGTTATTGAGACGTTCTCTACTGGGCCCCTCGAACCGCCCACCGCCAACCGGCTGCACCCACTGTGCTTCTCAGCACGAACATCGGCCCGTGACCATGGCTTACGAGTGCAACGCGGCGGGCGCCTTTATGCCGCGCCGTACGCCGTGGTGTCAAGCGCACCCAGCGCGCCCTGACCAGCCTCTTCTCGCGTCGTCGCAGGTCAGATCGGTCGCGAAAAAACCATGCAGTTTTGCTTGAGGGTTGCTACTCGTGACGGAACTGCAGGCGCGCGGCGCTGACGCCGGCGACGTAGGTCTTGGTGTCAGTGAAGAACTTGCCCTGCTGGGTTCGCGCCAGGCCCTGGTAGTAGGCGGCCAGCGCCAGCCCGGGCGCTCCACCGACGTGATCGAGCAGGAAGCGCAGGAAGCGAGCGCTCATCCGGATGTTGTCGTCGACCTTCTTCGGATTGAGCGAAGGGTTCTTCAGTAACTGCTGGGACACGAAGTCGCTGGTGAATGGTTCGAGCTGTCCGACACCGACGGCGCCCGTCGAGGACACCACGTTGTTCTGCCAACCGGACTCGTACCACGCCAGACCCTTCAAGAGGTCCGGCGGCACGCCGTACACCTTGGCCCAATAGTCGAAGCGCGGCGTCAACGCGAGACGCTCGGGATGGGCGAGGAGCCTCGACGGCAGCTTGGAGCTCGACGCCGACGGCGCGGGGATCTTGAGCTTGGTGCCGATGATCACCAGATTCGGATTGATGATCTTGTTGGCCGCGGCGAGGGCCGGCACCGTCGTCCCGTTGCGCTTGGCGATGGTCTCAAGGTTGTCACCGGCACGGACGACGTAGACGCGTCCGGCCGGCGCGGGTGCGGGCTTGGCTGGCTTGGCGGCGAAGGCCGTCGCCGGCGCGAGCAGCGCGGCGACCAGGGGGACGATGACGATGCGTGCTGCAGTTCGAATTGAGGGCGCAGTTCGAAATGAAGGAGCGCGCAAGGCAGAACCTCCTGTGCGGCTCCGCCCGCAGGGTGCCACCGTACTCACTCACAGGAGCAACATCAACCCCAGGAGCAACATCGCTCCTACCTGATCATGCGACTACCTGGAGGTGCGTCTCGCTTCCGCTTTCCGCTCGGCGTCGAGGCGCTCGAGGTCGTAGGTGCCGTGGTCGACGAAGCGCATCATCTCCGCCACCAGCGGGTGGCCGGCCTGAGTGGCGATCAAGCGGTGCATCTCTTGACACACGGTCCGGTAGTCGGGGTGGCCCTGGGGTGTGGTGCGCAGCTCGAGCATGTGCATCGCCTCGCGCACGTTGAGCTGGATGGCGTAGCGGATGCGGTAAGCCAACGAGACGGCATAAGGCGCCTGAGCCGGGAAGCGGCCGACGAGGGCGTCGTACAGATCCGCTGAGCGCGCCATGGCGTCGTGGTAGCGGTCGGCCAGGCCCGCCTCCTCGACGGCGGGCGGCACCGAGTAGCCGTGGCGCGTCGACAGCGGCTGCCACTCGATCGTGAGCATGCGGTGGCGCTGCAGATCGCGGAAGGCGCCGTAGTCGGACAAGATGTCGAAGCGATAGCCGATGCGCTCGAGCGCCCGTCCGGGCTTGTGGCGGCGATTGGCCCGCTCCCCCACATAGGCCCTGACGACCGCGGCGCGCTCATCAGCCGACAGCGTGCGCACCTTGGCCAGCACCTGGTCCTCGGGCAGCTCGGTGTAGGGATACAGCATCGCCGCCAGGAGCTTGTCCTCGGCGTCGGGGTCGAAGTCGACGAGGGTGACCGCGGGCCGAGGCTCGGGGTCGTCGGCCGCGAACAGCTTCCCGGCCACTTCTTCCATCGCCGCGCGCGTGTCCTCGAGGTAGGCGCTCCACGCGCCCCCGCGGTCGGGTCGGTCGACACGCGCCAGGAACGACGGGATGACCTTGCGCAGCTCGGTGAGCATCATGTCGGCGTAGGCCCGGGCTTCGGGCAGCGGGTTGGCCCGCATGCGCAGCAGCAGGGCCTCGTAGCCCTGGCCGGTGCCGTAGATGCCGACGTTGGACAGCGACGCGGCGGGCAGGATGCCGCGCAGGGCGTCGAGCGCCTTGGCTTTGATCGACTGGCGGTAGACGAAGTCCGAGTCCGACGGATCCTTGGGGTACCGGGCCCGGACCCAGTCCTGCATCGGCGGCATGGACTCGGCGTAGATGTCGAACAGGCGGTCGAGGTCCCCGACGTAGCGCGTGCCCAGCGCCGAACCGAGGATCTCGGGGTCTCGGTAGAACCGGTAACGGCCGCCGAGGCGGTTGTCGTAAGGGATGTACCGCGTCGACTGCTCGAGGTAGGCCATCAGCCGGCCCCACTCGAGCACCTTGGTCAACAGGTTCGACGCCTGCTCGCACGCCAGGTGCACGCCGCCCAGCTGGGCCACCGAGTCGTCGCCGTACTCGAAAAACACCCGTTGGTAGAGCTCTTCGGCCCGCTTGAGGCCGACGGTGGCGTCGATGGTGGAGTCACCGCTCGTGTCGAGCTCGCCGACGAACTCGTCGAGAAAGAGGCGACGCAGGCTCTTGTGGGTCCGGGAGTAACGGGCGAACAGGGCGCCCTTCACGACCTCGGGCAGGTTGACCAGGGCGAAGACGGGCTGGTCGAGGTTGGTGAAGTACGGCCGCAGCACCTCGGCCTCCTCGGCCGTGAAGCTCTCCTCGACGTACTTCAGCATGGGGTCCGGAGGTTACGGCCCGGCCGGGGTGGCGGCGCGGATTGCACCGTCTGCCTCGAAAGCGCGTCGGGCGGCATCGAGGACGTCGGGGCGCAGCCACAGATCAGCGACGGTCATGGCCATGGCCTTGGCCCCGTCAAGGACGGCCTGATCCCCCTCGGGCGCCTTGGCCCAGCGCGCAAAGTCCTGGGTGTGGATGGCGACCCCCGGCGGAGCGACCTTGATCATCGGATGGATCGACGGCACCAGGTAGCTGACGTTGCCCATGTCGGTGCTTCCGACGACGCCGTTCTCGGGCCGGCGAACCGGGCGACGGCCCACGCGCTCGGCGTTGACCTGGTACAGGTCCGCCATCGCCGGGTTGGTCCGCAGGTCGGAGTACTCGGGGCAGGTGGCCCGGTATTCCATGCGGCAACCGGCGGCGTCGGCCCCGGCCTGGAGACAGGCCAGTACCCGCTCCTTGAGGGGCTGGAGGCTGGCGATGGTGCCCGAGCGCACGTACCACTCGGCGACGGTGTGGTCGGGGACGATGTTGGGCTTGTCGCCCGCCTTGGTGAACACCCCGTGGACGCGCTCATTGGCCCGGATGTGCTGGCGAAGAGCAGCCACCGCGTTGTATCCGAGGACGGCGGCGTCGAGGGCGTTGCGGCCGAGGTAGGGGAAGGCGGCGGCGTGGGCGCACTCGCCGAAGTACTCGACCTCCCACGTGGCTATGGCGATGACGTTCATCTCCAGGAGGTCCTGGTCCGCGGGGTGGACCATGAGGGCAGCGTCGACACCCTCGAAGGCGCCGGCCTCGCCCATGTAGATCTTGCCGCCGCCGCCCTCCTCGGCCGGCGTGCCCAGCACGACGAGGCGTCCGCCGACCTCGTCGGCGAGCGTCGCCGCGGCCAGCCCGGCGCCGAGCCCGGCGGTGGCGATGACGTTGTGACCGCAGCCGTGGCCGATCCCCGGCAGGGCGTCGTACTCGCAGAGAACGGCGATCGTGGGTCCTTCGGATCCGGCCTTCGCGGCGAACGCGGTGTCCAACCCGTACGCGCCCCGCTCGACGTCGAACCCGGCGTCCTCCAACACACCGCACAGCAGGTCGGCCGCGAACCGTTCCTCGAAGAGGAGCTCGGGCTTGTCGTGAATGCGGTGCGACGCGTCCAGCAGCACCTCGGCCCGGGCGTCGACCTCCTCGGCCAGCCGGTCCTTGGCGGCTTCCAGATCCATGGACCTGAGCGTAAGCCCTAGATGACGACTGTGAGAGCGTCCGGCTCGACGCGAAGAGAAAGACTTCGGGCCTCACCCCGGTGCTCACCGTCGAGGTAGATCGGTCGCGGGCGGTCGAGCTCGATCTGAACGGCTGCCGCCCGGCGCTCCTTGATCCTGGGGTGGGGCAGGTATTCGCCGTGGCGCAGCCTCGGTCGCACCTTCACCCTGTCGGTGAGCGAGAGGTCGGCCTGGTAGACGTCGAGCAGGCCGTCGTTGGGGTGGGCCTTACGTCCGACCAACCACGGCCCGAGGAACTGCGCGTTCATGGCTGCGACCACGTGGCCCCACCCGCGTGTGCGCGCAACGGCATGGGCGACGAACACGCGCAGCCGCCCGTCAAGGAGAACCTCGCCCAGGTCGACCGGGAACCGCATGGCGTCGGCGCTGCGCAGACGAGCCTCATCTCCAGGACCGGCGAGCGTGCGGCACAGATCGCCGCCGAGGAGCCCGAGCGTCGGGTACGGCCGACCCTCGGCCCGTGCCCGCTCGATGACAGCGCGCGCCTCCGCGTCCGACCGCACGACCACCCCGTCGTCGGGCAGCGCGCCCGGTTCACCCCAGGGCGTGTTCTTGGCGATCGGCATGCGGGTTGCCCTAAGACCCGACCACCGAGGACGCGGCGACGACGCCGCGGAAGAGGCGGTCGGCCGCGTCGCGGGCGCTCTTGGCCGTCGCCGGCTCGGGTGCCACGTCACCGAGCTGGCGCAGCAGGTCGATGAGCTGCTTGCAGTTGCGCACGAAGTCGCCGCCCGACATCTCCTCGTCGGCGATGACGTCGGCCAGGTCGTCGCCCGCGGCCCAGCTGTGGGCCAGGTCGGCGAAGCCGGCATCGGGCGACCGCGTCATCGGTAGACCGGCGTCGTCCTCGGCCAGGTTCAGTTCGTGGGCGATGCGGTCCAGGTCGGTCCAGCGGCGGCGCACCTTGGCCGACGGGAACGTGGCCGCCGGCGGCGGGCCGGGACCGCGCGTCTCGTAGGTGAACGTCGACGCCAGTGCCGCCACCGCGGGCGGCTCCAGGTCGTCGAGGAGCTCCGATCGCAGGCACTCGGCCACGAGGAGGTCACACTCGTGGTAGATCCGGGCCAGCTGCTCACCCGCGTCGGTGAGCGCCCAGCCGTCGACGTAGCCCCAGGCCTCGAGGACCCGGAGCACGCGGTCGAACTGGCGGGCGAGGGACTCGCTGCGACTGCGGACCCGGCGCTCCAGGCGCCGGACGTCTTTCTCCAGACGTTCGGCGCGCTCGGCCGCCCGGAGATGGGTACGCAGGTCGGGGCAACCGGCGGCGGGCAGGTCCTCGAGGGCCTGCACCATCCCGGCCACACGATGGTCGCGGCGGGTCATCGGTCCGGTGTCGCGCGCGCTCGGCGGTCCCTCGGGTGTGCCGACCTTCCCCATGGCCTGCGCGACTTCCCGCTGGAAGGCCGGGTTCCTCGGCATGTACGGCGTGGGGAGGTCGATGTGCCCGATCGTCCGCGGTCGGGCCGGGAAGTCGCGGGCCGAGAGCGTGAGGTAACGGCGGCTGTCGGTCAGCGCGCCGAGGCGCACCTCTCCCCCGCTGCGCCGGGCCGTCGACAGCACGACGACCCGACCGGCCGACTTCCCGCCCGGCAGCAGCAGGATGTCGCCCGGCTTCACCCGCTCGAGGGCCTCGGCCACCTGCGAACGCACCGATGCCGGAGCGGGCGCGGCATCCTCGACGTCTCGGAGCAGGCGGCGGTACTCCAGCACATCGCCCAGTTCGCAGGTGGCGTCCCGCCGAGCGGCTTCGAGCATCTGCTGGCTGCGATTGAGCTGGGTCTCGAGGCGGACGACGTCGCGGTCGGCGCCGTACTGCGCGAACGAGAGGTTCAGGAGGTGGTGGGCCAGGTCGGGCGTGTACCGCCGCACCAGGTTGGCGGCCATGTTGTACGTCGGGCGGAACGACGACCGGAGGGCGTAGGTGCGCTTCGAAGCGAGCGCCGCCACCTGGTCGAACGGCACGAACGGCGACCAGAGGACGATGGCGTAGCCGATCTCGTCGATCCCACGCCGCCCGGCCCGCCCGGTGAGCTGTGTGTACTCCCCCGGCGTCAGGAATTCGTGGCGTTCGCCGGTGAACTTCGACAGCTTCTCGACGACCACACTGCGAGCAGGCATGTTGATGCCGAGGGCCAGCGTCTCGGTGGCGAACACCGCCTTCACGAGACCCGACGCGAAGCAAGACTCGACCGCTTCCTTGAACGGCGGCACCATCCCCGCGTGGTGCGCGGCGACGCCCGCTTCCAGGCCCGCCAACCAGCGGCCGTAGCCGAGCACGTCGAGATCGTCGTCGCTCAGCGTCTCGACCTTGGCCTCGACGATCGTGCGGATCTGGGCCCGCTCCTCCTCGGACGTGAGGCGCACACCGGCGTCGAGCAGTTGGCGGGCGGCGTCATCACAAGCGGCGCGGCTGAAGATGAAGTAGATCGCCGGGAGCATCCCCTCGCGCTCGAGGCGGTCGACGACGTCGACGCGCCGCGGCGTCGACAGCCGACTCCGAGGCCGCCCCCGATAGCGCGGCGAGCGAGCCGACGAGGAGTCGAGGCGCGCCGCCTCGGCGTTGGGGCGACCGTCGATGAACGTCGGCAGCAGGTGCAGGTCCTCGGAGTCGCGATCGGCGACGAGGTACAGGTGTTGGAGCTCGACGGGCCGGCGCTCTTCGATGACCGCGGTGGTGTCGCCCCGGACCGTCTCGATCCAGTCGGCGAACTCCTCGGCGTTGGACACCGTCGCCGACAAGCAGACGAGGTCCACGGTGGGCGGCGCGTGGATGATCACCTCTTCCCACACCGGTCCGCGGTACGGGTCCTGGAGGTAGTGCACCTCGTCGAGAACGACGTAGCGCAGGCCGTCGAGGGTCGGCGACCCCGCGTAGATCATGTTGCGCAGCACCTCGGTCGTCATCACCACGACCGGGGCATCGCCGTTGATGGAGTTGTCCCCCGTCAGCAGGCCGACCTTGGCGGGTCCGTGACGGCGCACCAGGTCGCCGAACTTCTGGTTCGACAGCGCCTTCAGCGGCGTCGTGTAGAAGGCCTTGGCCCCCTCGTCGAGCGCCTTGGCCACGGCGTACTCGGCCACGACCGTCTTGCCCGAGCCTGTGGGGGCGGCGACGAGCACCGAGCGCCCGGCGTCGAGGGCGTCGAGGGCGCGCTCCTGAAAGCCGTCGAGCTCGAAGCCGTAGGTCTCGACGAACTCCTCGCGCCGCACTACTTCTTCAGCAACCGTCCGATGAGGATCGACGCCTCATAGAAGAGGTACATCGGGATGGCCATCGCGAACAGCGAGTAGGGGTCCTGGCTGGGTGTGATGACTGCGGCCACGGCGACGATGATCACGATCGCAGGACGGCGCCATTTACGAAGCTTGGCGCTGGGCAGCACGCCCGCCAGTTCGAGGAAGACGAGCAGGATCGGGAACTCGAAGGCGATGCCGAAGGCGACGATCATCAGCATGACCAGGCTCAGGTACGGGCTGGCCCGGTAGTACGTGGAGAGCTGATGACCGCCGACGCTCTGCAGGAACGAGAGCGCGGGCTTGAGCGTCAGCAGGGCCACCGCCGCGCCCATCAGGAAAAGGAAGATCGACGCCAGGATGAAGGGGATGGCGTACTTCTTCTCCTTGGGATGGAGTCCGGGCGTGATGAAGCGCCAGAACTGCCAGAGCACGACAGGCGAAGCGAAGAAGAGGCCGGCCCACGCCGAGATCTTCAGTCGGACCGCGAACGCCTCGAGCGGGTCGGTGACGATCAGCTTCTGGCCGTGGGTGATCGAGTGGTACGGCCCGGAGAGAAAGCCGAGGATCGGGGTGTAGAGGGCGAAGGCGATCGCCGCCCCGACGGCAACGGCCAAGGCCGAGATGATGAGGCGGCGCCTGAGCTCGGTCAGGTGCTCGACCAGGGTCATCCGGCCGTGGCCAGATTCCTCCTCGCCTTCTTCGAGGCCCGGGTCGTCGGTGTCGAGAGCGATGACGCGCTCCTAGGAATGCCCGTTGGACGACGGCGGCGTCGCCCACTCCGGCGGCAGTCCGCCGCTCGAGGGCGCGGGCGGCGCGGATGAGGCCGGCATCGCCGGCGTCATCGGTGTCGGCTCGGCTGCAGGCGTCGTCTCTGCCGCCGGAGCGGCATCGGTCGCAGGCTCGGGCAAGCCCCACTCGGCGGCCGCCGACGGCCGAGGCACGGGCGGCGTGGCGGCCGACGCCGGCGGAGGACTCAGGTCTTGGGGCGTGGGCATCGGCGGCGCTTGGGGCGGCGACGACACCGGCGCCGGGGCGGCGGGCGGCGGAGGCTGGGGCTCGCCCTCCAGATCGATGACGTTGGAGATCTCCGCCTGGACGGCCGATGACCAGTGCCGCACCTCGGACACGAAGCGGCCGATTTGGCGACCCGCCTCGGGCAGGCGCTTGGGGCCGAGCACGACGAGGGCGACCACGAGGATGACCAGGATCTCGGCCGGGCCCAACGAGGTCGGCATGCTCTTAGTTTACGGACCTACGGGCGCCGGCGGATCTCGTCGATGGTGGCGCCCAGATCCCGGACATCGTCGCCCAGGCGACGCACAGGGACGCGCAGCTCGGTCAGGCGGGAGAGGCTGACCCGCAGGTGTTCGGCCCGCCGGACCGCGTTCCGACAAGCGAAGATGAGGAGCACCGCCCCGCCGACACCGATGGCCGCGGGCGCCAACCAGAACAGCGACACGGGATCACCGTACTGCCGGGCGTCTGTGCCGGTGCCCGATTTGGGGCTGTTGTTCTCTAGCTCTCGGTGTCGACCAGCGACGCCAGGCGCTCGAACCAGTTGTCCTCGGAGAGGAGGGCATGGAAGTCGAGCAGGTCGTCGTGGGAGATGGGATCGCCCATGCGGGGCTCCCAGAGCTCGGCGGGGAGCTGCCAGACGGCCATCTTCACGCCCGAGGACACGAGCAGCTCGACCACGTTCGGGTCGGCATGCTTGGCAACCGCCATCTCGCACTCGGGGCACTTGAAGTTGTACGAGCCGCTGTGGTCGTTGGCGCACACGCGCACGGACACGTCCCCCACCGTGAGGTCCACATCCCCGCAGCTCGGGCAGCTGGCCCGAATCGTCGTCACGACCTTCCTCCTTTTGGCACTCCCAATGAATGTCAAGAGGTTTTTCGGCCGGGACTCGCCCCTCCTTGAGCGCTCGTCCGTCACTCAGGCCAGCGCCCGGGGCGACCGATACAAAAGACGTGGTCAAGGAGCAGACCGAGCACCTTCAGCGCGTCCTGCGGGGCCTGGTCGCGGGCAATGACCCGGTGCGCCTGCTCGACGAGGCCCTGAGGGGGGCCGTCCAGGCCGCCCACGGCCGGCAGGGCCTCCTCGTCGGACTCGTGGACGGGGTGAGCACCCCCCTGGCGTCGACGGGCGCCGTGCCACGCGTCGTGGTGGATGCAGCCGACGCCGCCATCGCCAGCGGCCGTCTGGCCCGTCGCACCGAGCGTGACGGAAAGCGCGGTTCGGTCGCGGAGTGTCTCCGCGTTGGTGAGCGCGTCGTCGGGGCGCTTGCCATCGGCGGCGACGCCACACAGCTCGACCCCGTGCAGCTCCCCCTCTTCGCTCACTGCGCGTCACTGGCCCTCGCCCGCCGGCCGGCGACCGCGGCCACCTCGGTCACCGAGGTCCTGGATGCCGTGGCGGGTGTGGCCAGCGACCTTGACGGCGCCAGCGTGCTGGTGCGGGTGTTCGACGCCGCCGAACGCCTCTTCGGGGCGACGGCCGGCTTCTGTGCCGTGTTCGAGGGCACCGCCGTTCGCATCCCCCATTTCCGTGGCCTCGACCGCGAGGGTCTGCGCGAGGCGAGCCGCCACCCCGAGTTCAAGGCCCTGCTCACCTCGCCCGGACTACGGGTCGACCCTCCGACCCACCCCGCCGTCGCCCTCCTGTCGAACGGCGTCGAGACCGCGGTCGGCCTTCCCCTCTATGCCGACGGCCGCCGTCTCGGCCACCTGGTCCTTCTCCTCGGCGAGTCACCCGACGCCGCGTTGCGGGCGATGCTCACCTCCTTCGCCACCCACGTAGCGCTCGCGCTGCGGTCTGCGCAGCTCTACCGCCGGGTGGGCGACAAGGAAGAGCAGCTGACCTCCGTCGTGCACTGCATGGCGAACCCGGTGCTGGTCGTCGACGACGCGGCGCGGTTCGTGCTGATCAACGGCGCCGCCGCCGAGCTGTTCTCGCTCGCCGCCGCGTTCGAGCTCGGGCAACCGGTCGCCGGCAAGCTCGGGCACCCGGTGCTGGAAGAGCTCCTCACCGAACAAGACCAAGGCAGCACGACCGAAGTGGTGATCGGTGAAGCCGAGCCCCGTGTCTACAAGGCGTCGGTCCGGCGCGTGATGTCGTCCGGTGGCCGCGCCCTCGGGCGCGTACTCGTGCTCGACGACATCACCAAAGAGCGCGAGACCGACCAGGTGAAGTCCGACTTCGTCGCCGTCGTCGGTCACGAGCTGCGCACACCGCTCACGGTGATGAAGGGCTACCTGAGCACGCTGGTGCACCGCGGGGAGACGCTCGACCCCCACGTGCGCGAGCTGGCGCTGAAGGCTGTCGAGTCCAACGCAGACCGGCTCCAGCGTCTGATCGAGGACGTGCTGTTCGTTTCTGCCGTCGAGACCAACCGCTCCAACCTGCATCTGGACGACGTTGATCTCGGTGCCCTGGTCGACGCCGCGGTGCAAGAGCGGGTCAAGGTGCGCCGTCCCCGCAAGGACCTCGCTCTTTCTCTCGACACGGCCAAGATCCAGCAAGTGCTGCATCACCTCGTCGACAACGCGCTCAAGTACTCCGACGGCGAGGTGGTCGTCGAGGTGACCGACCGCGGCGACGAGCTCGAGGTCGCAGTCATCGACAAGGGTCCCGGGATCTTCTCGGGCGACGTGCCCCGCTTGTTCGAGCGCTTCTTCCAGCTCGACGGCGCTTCCACCCGCGCCCATGGCGGAACAGGCATTGGGCTCTACGTGTCGCGGCGGCTGGTCGAGGCCCACGGCGGCAAGATCTGGTGCGAGAGCCGCCTCGGGGTCGGCAGCCGCTTCGCCTTCACGCTCCCCCGTTGGCGCGATGTCGAGACCACCGAGGTCCCGATCGATGACCCCATCGAAGCGGAAGCGGCCGGCATCGAGGTCTCCTAGGTTCTCCTAGCTTCGCAAGCGTGGCCCGTCTGCCGTCGCTGCTGCATCCCCCCATCGCGTTCGCTCATCGCGGTGCCAGCGCCCATGCGCCGGCGAACACGCTCGAGGCGTTCCGTCTCGGTCTGCGGTTGGGCGCCACCGGTCTGGAGAGCGACGTCTGGCTGACCGCCGACGGAATTCCGGTTCTCGACCACGACGGTCGCGTACGCCACGGCCTTCGCTCGCGCCCGATCGCGTCCATTGAGCGTCGCGAGCTCCCAGCCCACATCCCCGCATTGGCCGACCTGTACGCGGAGTGCGGCTCCGACTTCGAGCTCTCGCTGGACTTGAAGGACAGGACGGCCGCCAACGCCACGTTCGCGGTGGCGCGCGCCGCTGACGCCGTCGGCCGCCTGTGGCTCTGCCATCCCGAGCGGCAAGTTCTCGTCGACCTACGACAGGAAGCGGGTGACGCCCACCTCGTGCACAGCACGCGCTTGCGGCACATGCCCCACGGGCCGGAGCGACTCGCCGCTCAGCTGGCGAACGACGGCATCGAGGTGGTCAACCTCCACCGGTCCGACTGGAGCGGCGGGCTCACGACGCTCTTCCATCGTTTCGGACGCCTGACCTTCGGCTGGGACGCCCAGCACGAGCGCATGGTCCTCGACCTCCTCGACATGGGCATCGACGCCGTTTATTCCAACCATGTCGACCGCATGATGGACGCGGTCAAGCTTCGCGCCGGCTAGCCGCTGGTCAGAGCAGGCTGATGTGCGAGAGAGGCCAGATGCGTATGAAGGCGCGGCCGACGATCAGTGACTTCGAGATCGGTCCGAAGACGCGGCTGTCCTTGGAGTTGCCGCGGTTGTCACCCATGACGAAGTAGTGCCCGGGCGGAACCTTCCGCGGCGCGAAATCGGCCATCGGTGAGTTCTTGGCGGTGTACGGCTCCTTGAGGGCCTGGCCGTTGATGAGGATCTGACCGTCCCGTCCCTCGATCGTCTCGCCGGGCAGCCCGATCACGCGCTTGATCAGGTCCTTGATCGTGGGATCGTTCTCGCCGGGCGGACGTTTGAACACGACGATGTCGCCGCGGTGCACGTCGTGGAAGTGGTAGCTGAGCTTGTTGACGAGGACGCGATCGCGCTGGACCAACGTCGGGTTCATCGAGTCCGACGGGATATAGAAGGCCTGCAACAGGAACGTCTTGATGAGCAGCGCGGCCAGCAGAGCGGCGACCACGATGACGACCCACTCGACAGCAGACCGAACACTGCTCCGCGAGGACGGCGGGGCGTCGTGAACCGGTTCGGCGGGCGGAGGTTCGGGCGGTGGCGCGGTGCGGGGCGGCGACTGGTCCATCGGTGAGCCGAGGGTACCGCCTAGGTGTCCGAACTTGTCAGGCAGCACCAGGCCCGTAGCGCTGAAGCAGCCGGCAGGCGGCCTGACTTCCGGCGTCGACCAAGGCCGGGTTGGTGGCCTTGGTCACCCGGCCGTCATCGCCGAGGCGCAGGAGCAGGCGCTCCAACCACGCCCGCTCGCTGACGGCCAAGGTGACGCGGAGGCGTCCTCCACGTAGCTCCTTGGTGTCCTCGACCGGATACTGCTCGGCCACCCAGCGGGCGGCAGGCGCAAGCTCGATCGTGACTCGCGCGTCCTCGTCACGAGCGCTGTACACAGCGCCGGCAACACTTCCCGCGGTGTGTTGGACGGGCGTGTCGAGCACGGTTGCGCCGCGGACGCGGTCGATGCGGAACAGCCGGTCGTCGTTCACGGCATGGCAGTAGGCCGACAGGTACCACTGCCCGCCCGCCGAGAACACTGAGTAGGGATCGACCACTCGGCTGCTCACCTCGTCGCGACCGAACGAGTAGTAGTCGAGCTCGAGCTGGAGCTGCTGGTCGACCGCGGTGCGGATACTGGTCATCACGTCCTCAGAGACGGTCGCCAGCGCGACGTCGAGGGCGTCGTCGCCGGCGACGCCGAGCGTGCGCGCCAACTTGGCCAGCCCTCGCGCGAGTGGGCCCGACTGGTCGACGCCCGGAAACGACTGCACCGTCTTGCCGGCTGCGATCAGCGCGAGGCCCTCGGCCGGCGTGAGACGCAGAGGCCGCGAGAAGTAGTCCGCGTACTTGATCCACACCCGCCCGTCGGCGACGTCGACCTCGATGAGGACATCGGGCGTGTACGGGTAGAGCCCGCACATGAAGAGGCGGTCGAGGTCCGAGACGAGCTCGGCTTCTGTACAACCAAACCGTTCGCACACCTCGGCGAGGGTCGGGCCGTCACGTGCGGCCACCCAGGGCACCAACGCCAGGATTCGCTGCAGCTTCTCGTCGGCGCCCTTGCGTCCGGTGCGACCCTCGGTCACGCGTCGCACAGCTGCTCCAGCCATGCGACTAGATCGTCGCGAATCTCGGGTGGATCGAGGACCTCGGCATGATCGAGGAAGCCCAGGACGAACGATCGGAAAGCGCTCCGGTTGGTGACGGTGACGCCGAGAACAACCGACCCATCGTCGCCGCGGGTTTCGACGGCGTCGGCGCCAACCTGTCCGACGGCCCAGCCCGCGTGGTCGGCGTCAACGTGGAGCCGGGCGCGTACCGGCGCTTCGTCGCCCATCTGCCAGGGCGCGCTCGGAGAGCTCGTCGCCGACGGGGCTTCGAATGCCGGCGCGGCCTCGTCGGGCACGATGTCGGACTCGACGCGGTCGAGCCGGAAGTTGCGCTCGTCGTCACGGTCGTGGTCGCGGCCGAGCAGGTACCAGTGGCCGTTGCGGAACGCGAGCCGCCACGGGTCAACGCGACGTTGCTCGCCGCGGTAGGTGAACGTCACCGGCCGCCGCCGCGAGATGGCTGCGAACGCGGGCCCCAGATGCGACGCGCCGGGCAGGGCCGCCATCGCCGTTGCCGGGGGCGGCCCCTCCTCGGCCACCCAGCCACCGAGCTTCCACAGGGCCTCGACCCCGCCTGCACCTTCCAGTTCGACGACCGATGCGGCCAGGTGCAAAGCCGCGAGCTCGTCGGGATCCAGACCGGGGTCTTCGAGGTAGTACTCGTCCTTCGGGATTCGGTAACCCTCCACGCCCGGCTGGGACATGGGATCCACCTCTTCGAGCACGAGCGGGACGCCCATCTCCCGCAGGACGTCCTTGTCGCGCTCGAAGGCACGCCGAAAGGCCGTCGTGTCCTCCGCGTAGCCCGGCAGTCGCACGTGCAACTCGTCGGCCGTGAGCGGGCGTTCAGCTTCCAGCAGGGCGGCGGTCAGATTGATCAGCCGCTCGAGGCGATCCACGGCACCTTCCTATCAGCGCGTGCGTTCGGCGGCGACGACTCCGGCGGCACCCGCGTAGGTGAAGAATCCCGGGTCTTCGGCCGGCGTGCGCCCCATGGTTCGGACGTCGAGGCCAGCAGCCTTGAACAGGACCCCTACGTCGGGCACGTCCACCTCGACGATGTCGTGCTTGCCGACTTCCGGGTGCGCCGCCCCCGTCGGAATCGGGACGATCGCGGTGGCGTCGGTGAGGCGAAGGGCGGTGACCGCGTGATGGCTGAGCCCGCGGTGGCGTTCGCGGGGGTCGGCGTCCGACCAGCGGGCGGCCACGATCGCCCGGCGTGATGCCTTCTGGGCAATCTGCAGCACGGTGGCGACCTCCAGGCCGCTGAACCCAAGCTCGCTGTCGCTTCCCAACGAACCGGGGCCCATTCCCACCACGACGGCGTCGCACCTTGCCGTCAGCTCGAGGGCGTGCCAGAGGTTGACGGCCTCCACCTCACCACCGAAGGCCTGTCCCGCGGTCACGGTTGTGTCCAACCAACCGAGGCGACGGAGATCGGCCACGAGATCGCTGATCGCCAGCGGCAGCGCCCCACCCTCGGTCATCACGTAGGCCAGGGTCGCGTCGGGCGCAACGTGCTTGAACGTCGCTGCCACGGCCGCGACCTGGCTGTGAAGGAAGCAGGCCACAACCGGTGCGGCGGTGTAACCCGAACCGGCGTCCTGCACCGCAACGCCGACCCCCGCGTCGATCTGCAGGCTCGTATACCGAAGCTTCATCTCGTGGCCGGGACCGCGCTCGGACCATTCGTCGCGCTCGAGGTTCCAGTGCACGACGTCCCACCCACCGGTCCCGAGTCCGAGTTCGACAGCCGTCGTGTTCACGATGACGCGGTCCCCCACCGCGACCGTCCCAATGAGCTGGGTCAGGACGTACGCCGGTCGCCCGTCGACCTCCACCCGCTGCAGCCCCTCGCGCTCGGAGAGCAGTCTGGTGACCGTCCCCGTCTTGAAGCTCGGCACTACAGAGACGCTATGAGCTTCTCCACCCGCTCGTCGCGGGCCTTGAAGGGGTCCTTGCAGAGCACGGTGCGTTGGGCCTGGTCGTTGAGCTTCAGGTGCACCCAGTCGACCGTGTAGTCACGCTTGCGCTCCTTGGCCCGACGGATGAACTCGCCGCGCAGCCGGGCCCGGGTGGTCTGGGGCGGTTCTATGACGGCGGTGTCGATGGCCTGGTCGGTGACGACCCGCTCGACCATGTTCTTGTCCTGCATCCGGTAGTACAGGCCGCGCTGGCGGTTCACGTCGTGGTACTGGAGATCCATCAGCGCGACACGAGGATGGGTGAGCGGAAGGTTGTGCCGGTCGCGGTAGCCCTCGACGAGCTTGTGCTTGATCACCCAGTCGCACTCGCGGTCGAGAGCGAGCGGGTCGACCTCGAGCTTCGTGAGGCAGTGCTCCCACATCTTGAGGGCCTGCTCCTCGAGCGGGCTCAGACCCTTGGTCTCCGAGTACCGCAGGGCACGGTTGAGGTACTCGCTCTGGATGTCGATGGCGCTCGCCTCGCGCCCGTTCGCCAGGCGCACCCGCCGGCGGCAGGTGATGTCGTGGCTGATCTCGCGGATGGCGCGGATCGGGTTCTCGAGGCTCATGTCGCGCAGCACGACAGACGGATCCTCGAGCATGCGCAGGAGGATGCTGGTGGCGCCGACCTTCAGGAACGTGGCGTACTCGCTCATATTCGAGTCGCCCACGATCACGTGCAGCCTGCGGAAGCGCTCGGCGTCGGCGTGCGGTTCGTCGCGCGTGTTGATGATGGGCCGGCTCCGGGTGGTGGCCGACGAGACGCCCTCCCAGATGTGCTCGGCCCGCTGGCTGATGCAGTACATGGCGCCGCGCGCCGTCTGCAGCACCTTGCCCGCGCCCGCGTAGACCTGGCGGCTGACGAAGAACGGAATCAGGATCTCGGCGTAGTGACTGAAGTCGTCGCGCCGGCTCGTCAGGTAGTTCTCGTGGCACCCGTAGGAGTTGCCGGCGGAGTCGGTGTTGTTCTTGAAGAGATAGACGACGCCCCGAATGCCCTCTTCGCGAAGACGCTGTTCGGCGCTCGCCAGCAGGCTCTCGAGGATGCGCTCGCCCGCCTTGTCGTGTACGACCAAATCCTCGATGGAGTCGCACTCAGGCGTGGCGTACTCGGGATGGCTGCCGACGTCGAGGTAGAGCCGAGCTCCGTTCTCGAGAAAGACGTTGCTGCTCCGGCCCCAGGACACAACCCGGCGGAACAGGTAGCGCGCCACCTCGTCGGGGCTGAGCCGGCGCTGACCCCTGAGGGTGCAGGTGACGCCGTACTCGTTCTCGAGTCCGAAGATGCGCCGTTCCATTCCCCCAAACGGTAGCGTTCGTGCTGTGCAACGGACTCGCATGGTCCGGCTGGCCACGGTTAGCACGACATTTCATGCGCGGGTCATCGCCGCCCGTTTGGGGGCCGAGGGAATCGTGACCGACCTGCGTGGGAACGTCGACGGCATCTACCCCATGGGCGACGTCCACGTATTCGTCGCCGAGGAGGACCTGCCCGAGGCACAGGAGCTGCTGCTCGCCGACGAGGTGGAGTCCGCTTTCGACGACGACGATGCCGACCTCGACATGGGGACGCCCCGGGAGCTTTGGATCTTCCTGGTCGCCGTGCTCCTGCTCGCTGCCATTGCCTTCGCCCGTTCGATCTGATGGCTGCCGAGCGTCCCGGGCTCGACGTCGGGGCGCTGCTCAACTGGCCGGTCGCCATGCTCAACGAGCTGGCCGCTTTGCCCGACACGATGCGGTCGGCCCGACAGCTGATCGGCGACCTGGGAAAGCTGGCCGACCACCTCGCCACGGTGGCTGACGAAGTCGAGAGCCAGGTCCAGAGTCTCATGGGTCCGATGCGGGAGACCGTGAACCAGGTCGACAGCATCGAGGCCTCGGTGACCGAATTGCGCAACACGCTCTTCGGCATCCTCAAACGCGTCCCCGGTGCCCGGAAGTCGCTCCTCGACCTGGCCAATCCCGGCCAGCGGGCGGAGCTGGAGCGGCCGTAGCTAACGCGCCGATCACCGGTACGCAACGCGCTCGAAACGCGCCGTTCGTACGGTGGCGTCATGGAGCTGCTGCCGCTGGAGGGGTTCGTCGTCGGAGTCACGGCCGACTGACGTTCACGGCCGCGCCTGCGCTCCGGAACCAAGCCGATCGAGGTCGACGCGCAGACCGGCGCGCTTGGCGGTCGGGATGCTCGGTGCGGCCATGGCCCAAGTGGACCGCACCGGTTTTTCCCGGTGGTTACCCCGCCGTGAACCGTCCGCGACCGGTCGCTACGAACGCGGGTAGCGCCGCGTCAGCGTTGCGAAACGCGCTGTTAACCGGGTCAGCCTGCGAGCAGTTGCTCGAGCTCGCCGTTCACGATGCGCTTGAACGCCCGGCGGCCATTGGAGCGGGCCAGGTGGGCGACCTCGAGATCGTTGGCCGTGAGCGTGCGCTCAGGGCCGGCGAGCGCGGTGACCGCGGCACGGAGGGCCCCGCCCAGGTCCATACCTTCGGTGATGCTCTCACTCAGGCGCTCGTTGATCGTCTCGGCTTCGCCGCCAAGGGCGATGAAGTTGTCCTCGTCGACGACGGTGCCGTCGTAGAGGATGTGAAAGAGCTGATCGGGATGACCGTCGACGCCGAGCTCGGCGACGAGGATCTCGACCTCCATGGGCTTCATCTCGTGGGTGAAGACCTGCCCGAGGGTCTGGGCGTAGGCGTTGGCAAGCGAGCGGGCGTCGACGTCCTCGCGTGAGTACGCGTAGCCGCGTAGGTCGGCGAGGCGGACGCCGGCGGTGCGCAGCGAGTCGAACTCGTTGTAACGGCCGACGCCGGCAAAGGCGATGTGGTCGTAGATCTCGCTGACCTTGTGAAGCGTCTTCGACTGGTTCTCGGCGCAGATGAGGACGCCGTCGTTGTAGACGAGACCGGCGAGGCTGCGACCTCGGGCGATGCCCTTGCGGGCGTAGTCGGCCCGGTCCTTCATCACCTGTTCCGGCGCTACATAGAAGGGCATCGTCATTTCAGTTGCCCTGTCATGCGGGATGACCTGCTTCCGTCTTGCGCTGGATCAGGGCCTGGAACCGCTCCGCCACCTCGTCTTCGGGAACGCGCTCAAAGCCATCGCTGGTGATGGTCGCCACGGTCGGATAGATGCCGCGGACGGGGTCGGGTCCGCCGGTAGCAGTGTCTTCGTCGGCCGCTTCGTACAGGCCCTCGATCGCGAGTTCGATCGACGCGGCACGGTCGAGGCCTTCCTTCCAACCGAGCTTGATCGCGGTGCGAGCGTCGCGTCCGCCCGAGCCCGTGGAGTGGAAGTCAGCTTCCTCGTAGCGGCCGCCGGTGACGTCGTACTTGAAGATGCGGCCCATGCGCCGGCGCAGGTCGTAGCCGGCGAAGATCGGTACGACCACGAAGCCCTGCATCGCCGCGGGCAGGTTCTGGCGCACCATCTGCGAGAGCTTGTTGGCCTTGCCCTCAAGACTGAGCAGCACGCCTTCGACCTTCTCGTAGTGCTCGAGTTCGGTCTGGAAGAGCCGCACCATCTCCATGGCCGGACCCGCGGCACCGGCGATGGAGACGCCAGAGTGCCGGTCAGCCGGAAAGACCTTCTCGATCGCCCGGTGGGCGATGCTGTAGCCCTCGGTGGCCCGCCGGTCACCGGCCATGATCACGCCCTCGGCGTACCGGATGGCGACGACCGTTGTGCCATGGGTCACTTGCGGCATCGATTCGCCACCTCCCCCACCCTCGGGCACGACGACGTCACCGCTAACGCGCCGAAGCAACTCCGAGAAGCTCGGTCCGGGATCGCCCGTAGGAAAGAGCGGCAAGGTCATACGCCGCGAGACGTTACCCGCAGCGCGGATTTACAACTGCTTGCTTCGGAGCTGCGCTTGTGCGGAGCGCCACACGTTTGAAGCGCCCGAGTGGTTGTGATCTCAGCGACTGACGGCCAAATCACAACCGTTCCAGTGCTTCAAACATGCGAACGAGCGCGCAAAGGGGGCGTTGACGCTCGGCCGTCCACGCCCCCTTCAGAGCCAAAGACGTGCGGCAGCACCCAGGGTGCCGCACAGTCCGATTTGTCTACTGTCCACCCTTTTGGACGTAGTTCCGAACGAAATCCTCCGCGTTTTCCTCGAGGACCTCGTCGATCTCGTCCAGCAACTCATCCAAATCGGCCTTGATCTTTTCGCCTTGCTTGGACTTCGCAGGGGCGGCCTCTTGGACTTCTTCTTGCTGGCGCTGTGTCGGTTGGCGTTTCTTCTGCTCTCGCTCTGGCATGACTACCTCTCAGACCTCCTACGACTCCAGTGCTGCAAGTAGTTCCGCAGGAGTCGCGCAACCTTCTAACAACGTATCGACATGGACCGCTGTTCCTCTGAGCGGTTCCATCATCGGGACTCGACGAAGCGGATCGCTACCCAGGTCGAACACCAGCGAGTCCCAGTTCGCGGCGGCGATGCTGTTCGACCACCGCTGGAGGCAGCGGCCCCGGAAATAGGCGCGGGTATCCGGAGGCGGTTCGGTCGTGGCGGCGTCGACGGCGTCAGATGACACCAGGTGCTCCGTATCCAGCCGTGCGAAGAGGGACTTCGCAGGACGCACATCGTGGTACTGCAGGTCCATGGCGGCCAGCTTGGGGTCGTCCCACTCCAGTGAATGGCGGTCCCGGTAGGCGCTGATCAGCTCATACTTCGCCACCCAGTCCAGCTGGCGCACCAGCGTCGATGGATCCACCTCGAGCGCCGACAGCGTGGCTTCCCAGCGATCGAGCACGTCCCTGCCAACTTCGTCGTCGACGGCATCCAGCCCGCGATCCTCGGCGTACTTCTTGGCCAGGTCCAGCAACTCCCACTGCATCTCCAAGGCCGTGATCGTGCGCCCGTCTGCGAGCTCCAGCGGCAACGACAGCGACAGGTCGTAGGACACCTTGCGCATCGATTGGACCGGCGCCGCCAACGTGAGGTCGATGTCACCGAAGTAGTCGTCCTCGATCATCGCCAGCACCAACGCAGTGACGCCGACCTTCAGGTACGTGGCGACCTCGGCCATGTTGGCGTCACCAACGATCACGTGCAGCCGGCGGTACTTCTGCGCATCCGCATGCGGTTCATCGCGCGTGTTCACGATCGGGCGCTTCAGCGTGGTCTCCAGCCCGACCTCTTCCTCGAAGAAGTCGGCCCGCTGCGTCAGCTGGAACGGGATCTGTGAATCGCCGGTCAGGACCTCCGACCCCACCTTGCCCGCACCGGTATAGATCTGCCGGGAGATGAAGTGCGGCATCACGTGCTGCACGATGCGACCGAACGGCACGGCGCGGTCCATCAGATAGTTCTCGTGCGTGCCGTAGCTGTTGCCCTTGCGGTCGGAGTTGTTCTTGTAGACGACGATGTCCTGGCCCTGGGGCAACACCTGCATCGCCGCCTGCATCGACCGCGCCAGGATCCGCTCCCCCGCCTTGTCGTAGAGCACGCACTCCCGCGCGTTCGCGCACTCCGGCGTCGAGAACTCGGGATGGGCGTGGTCGACGTAGTAGCGGGCGCCGTTCGTCAAAACGGCGTTCACCAGATGGGTCTCGACCTCGGGCGCCATCGCCCCCTCGCGGGCGAACCCGCGCGCGTCACGCCCCGGTGACTCGTCCTCGAAGTCCCACTCGACTTTGCGGTGCTGCTGGGAGACGTAGGCGTTGATCAGCAGCGACGACGCGGTGACGGGGTTGGACTCCCCGACGCCGCGAAGCACGATGCCGTACTCCGTCTCGATTCCGCAGACCTTGCGAATGGCCATACGCGACCGACGCTAGCCCCCGGCGCGCAGAAGGGGAACAGCCCCCGCGCTACAGATATTGCCCGGTGCCGACGCGCTCGATCGCACGGCCACCCGTGGCCTCTTTGCCCTCCGACAGGAGCGTGCGGACATAGACGATGCGCTCGCCCTTCTTGCCCGAGATCTTGGCCCAGTCGTCGGGATTGGTGGTGTTGGGCAGGTCCTCGTGCTCCTTGTACTCCTGCTTGATGGACGCCAGGAGATCCTCGGTGCGGATGCCCTTCCCTTCACCCGCGATCGCCCGCTTGATGGCCAGCTTCTTGGCCCGTCGGACGATGTTCTCGACCATGGCGCCCGACGAGAAGTCCTTGAAGTACAGGATCTCCTTGTCGCCGTTCTGGTAGGTGACCTCGAGGAAACGGTTCTCCTCGTCATCGCGGTACATCTCGGCGACAGTGCGATCGATCATGACGTCGATGGCCTTGCGCCGGTCGCCACCGCCGAGGCGCTTGACCTCCTCCTCGTCGAAGGGCAGGTCTTCCTTCAGATACCGGCTGAAGATCTGCCGCGCGGCCGGCTGATCCGGGCGTTCGATCTTGATCTTCACGTCGAGACGACCGGGGCGCAGGATGGCGGGATCGATCAGGTCCTCGCGGTTGGACGCACCGACGACGATGACGTTCTTCAACGTCTCCACGCCATCGATCTCGGCGAGCAGCTGCGGAACGATCGTGGACTCGATGTCGGAGCTGATCCCGCTGCCGCGGGTGCGGAACAGCGAGTCCATCTCGTCGAAGAACACGATGACCGGCCAGCCCTCTTCGGACTTCTCACGCGCCCGCTGGAAGACGAGGCGGATCTGGCGCTCCGTCTCGCCCACGTACTTGTTCAGGAGCTCAGGGCCCTTGATGTTCAGGAAGTAGCTGCGGGCGTTCTTGTCACCGGTGACCTCGCTCACCTTCTTGGCCAGCGAGTTGGCGACAGCCTTGGCGATGAGCGTCTTGCCGCAACCCGGGGGCCCGTACAACAGCACGCCCTTGGGCGCCGGCAGCTGGTGCTCGACGAAGAGGTCTCGGTGCAGCCACGGCAGCTCGACCGCGTCGGTGATCTGCTCGATCTGGTTGTCGAGGCCGCCGATGTCGGCATAGCTGATGTCGGGAACCTCTTCGAGGACGAGCTCTTCGACCTCGGGCCTCGGCAGCTTCTCGAGCAGCAGCCCGGTCCGGGAATCCATCAGCAGCGTGTCGCCCGCCCGCAACTTCTCGTCCTTCAGGCTGGCGGCCATCTCGACGACGCGCTCCTCGTCGGTACGGCCCACGATCATCGCCCGGTCTCCGTCGAGGAGCTCCTTGAGGGTGACGACCTCGCCGGCCACCTCGCTCCCCCGCGCCAGCACGACGTTGAGGGAGTCGTTGAGGACGACCTCCTGGCCCCGCTCGAGCTCGTCGAGCTCGATCTCGGGGTGAAGGGCGACGCGCATCTTGCGCCCGCCCGAGAACACGTCGACGGTGCCGTCGTCGTTGGCGCCGAGGAACGTCCCGTACGCCGACGGCGGCTGGGTGAGCTTCTCGACCTCCTCGCGAAGGTCGGCGATCTGCTCGCGCGCCTCCCGCAGCGTGTAGGAGAGCTTCTCGTTCTGCGACACCGCTTGAGCCAGCTGGCCCTTGGTCTCGAGAAGGCGCTCTTCGAGGGTGCGGACGCGCTTGGGTGCGTCCTGCAGTTTGCGCCTGAGCTGGACGACCTCCTCTTCGAGGGTCTTCACCTGCTCGAGCAGCCCTGAGACCTCAGACTCGTAGGCGGCCAAGCGGCGTTCGTACTCCGAGTTGCCGGCCATGACCACCTCCTCCCAGGTCTATTCGGCAACGTACACCAATGGCATTCGTATGAGGGTGTACGCCTCTCTAGCACCGACGGCGAGTTTTTCTCGTCAGCTCCGGGTAAATTGGACAGGCACAGCGAGCGATCGGTACCGTGCCGGTTCGCTCAGCAACGCCAGGAGGGAACGCAGCCGCATGGCCATGAAGGTGTGGATCGACCAGGATCTGTGCACGGGCGATGGCCTGTGCGAGGAGATCTGCCCTGACGTCTTCACCCTCCTCGACGACGGCCTCGCCTACGTCAAGGAAGGCGGCAAGACGTTCAGCGACCCGGGTGGCGTCGAGGGTCTCGCGAACGTACCCGGCAACCTCGAGGAAGCGGTCATCGAGTCCGCCGAGGAATGCCCCGGCGAGTGCATCTTCATCGAGGTCGAGTAGCCCCCTCTCGCCCTCGCTGGCGCCACTCCGCCGGGCGGAGTGGCACATTTCACCCGAGTCAGGACTCCGGCGCGAACTCCAGCGAACAGCTGTTGATGCAGTAGCGCAGGCCGTTCGGGCCTGGGCCGTCCGGGAACACGTGACCGAGGTGTCCTCCGCAGCGGCGGCAGACCACCTCCGTGCGGACCATGCCGTGACTGGTGTCGGTGTGGGTCTCGACGCTCTCGGCCACCGCGGGCTCGGTGAAGCTCGGCCATCCCGTGCCGGATTCGAACTTGGTGTCTGACCGGAAGAGGTCGGCGCCGCACCCGGCACACCGGTACATCCCGGTCTCTTTGTTGTAGACGTACTCGCCGGTAAAGGGCGGCTCCGTGCCCTTTTGCCGCAGTACTTCGTACTGCTCGGGCGTGAGCTGCTGACGCCATTCCTCGTCGGTCTTCGGGACCTCAACGGCCATGTCCACCCCCGTCGCCGGCTCCATTTGGCATGCTCTTGTGCCGACACTACCGACGTGGAGCTGGCTATCGACGCGGTTCGGGACGTGCCGTCCCAAAGTTCTGACGTAGCCAACGAGGGGATGGGGACTCTCAGGGGCTGGCCGAAACCGCTCGGCTTCGAAGGCCGAGCGGCGGTGGCGGCCGCCCTGTACGCGATCGCCTTCGTCGTGTGGGTGCTCGTCGCCGGCGGATCCGACCGCACGAGCACGGTCATCAGCGACGTGGCCTTCCTTCCCATCGGCATCGGCGCCGCGTTGATGGCGTGGCGCGCCGCATCCCGCCCCGCCCTGGACGCACGAACGCGACGCGCGTGGGTGCTGATCGGTCTCGCGTTCTTCGCGTGGTGGTGCGGCGACACGATCTGGTTCTGGTTCGAGGTCATCCGCCACATCCAGCCGTTCCCGTCGGCCGCCGACGCCGGTTACCTGTGCTTCTACGTCCTGCTGCTCTGGGGTGTCCTCACCATGCCGGGGGCACCGCGGGACGCGCTCGACCGCACGAAGGTCTGGCTGGACGCCGGCGTCGTCGTGCTCGGCGGCACGATGGCGATCTGGTACCTCGTTATCAGTCCGGTCGTCGCCGGCCACGAGACTCATCTGCTGAACAAGGTCCTCAACGTCGCCTATCCGGTCGGCGACCTGGTGCTCGTCTTCGGCGTCGCCATGCTGCTGCTTCGTCAGCGCGGCGGCGGCAGCGTCGCCTCCTTGCGACTGCTCGTTTTTGGAGCGTCGTTGTTCGTGGTGGCCGACGTGACGTACGCGCGGCTGAATCTCTCGAACTCCTACAACGGCCCCGGTGTCCCCGACATTTTCTGGATGCTGGCCTTGGCCTCGTTCCTCGTCGCCGGCGCCGTTCAACGCCGGCAAGCCGCCGACGGCATTGACGTTCCCGACAGGGAGCTGGCACCGGCGCGCGTCAGCAAGCTGCCCTACATCGCGCTGGCTGTCGGTTACGGCTTCATGGTGTGGGTCGCCGGCCGCCAAGCAGTTTCGCCCCTGAACGGTCTCGTGCTCGGCGCCGTCGGCCTCACGCTCCTTGTCGCCGCCCGCCAGATGACCGCCCAACAGGAGAACCTGCGGCTCACGACTGCCCTCGTCGAGCTCGCGACCGTGGATCCGCTCACCGGGCTCCACAACCGGCGCAGCTTCTTCGAGCTCGCTGAACGGGAATGGACGCGCGCCGCTCGCAACCGTGCGCCGCTGACGGCACTGATGCTCGACGTCGACTACTTCAAGCACATCAACGATCGCTGCGGCCACGCCGCGGGCGACGAGGTGCTCACCGCTGTTTCCCGCCGATGCCAGCAGGAGCTTCGCAGCGTCGATGTCCTCGGGCGTTACGGCGGCGACGAACTGGTCGCGTTGCTCCCCGAGAGTGCGATGATCGACGCCGTCACTGTCGCCGAGCGCGTACGCGCCGCCGTCGCCGACGCGCCGGTGGCTACCGACGTCGGGCCCATCGACGTTCGGGTGAGCGTCGGCGTCTCCACCGCCGCCAGCGGCGCCACCAGCCTGCGGGCACTGCTCAGCCAGGCCGACGCCGCCCTCTACGCGGCCAAGGCCAACGGCCGCAACCAATCGCAGGCCTGGTACCCCGGGATCGCCGTTCCTTCGTAACTGTCACTACGAACTGCGGCAACTACGGGGGCGACTCGATCGCGAGCTCGTCGTGAGCGCCGTTCCACGTTTCAACCGCTTGAATGGTTGTGGGAAACGGACGAACCGGCCGTGACCACAACCAAACGAGCGGTCGAAACCCGGGGCACCGCCCTCTTCAGAGCCGTAGTTGCAGTTGCTTTACGCCTCTGACAAACAAGGCCCAGTATTGGCGGGCGCTGTTCCTCCGAGGGCGAGGACCGGGCGTAGTTCGTCGCTGGTGAGCGCGTAGGCCGTGCCCGGGCGGTCGGGCGCGATGGCGAAGGCCACGCCGACGACGGCGCCGGCGGGATTGGCGAGCGCGCCGCCCGAGTCGCCCGGCTGCAGGTCACTGGCGAGGATGAACACCTGGCGGCGGGTCTCGTGGGAGTCGTACAGGTCGCGGCCGACCGCGGTCACCTGCTGGCGGATGGCCGCAGGGGTGATGGCCAGCTCCGTCTGCCCGTTCGGATGCCCGAAGACCGCGCCTTCGGTGCCGACTTTGGCGGTGGCGATCGGAAGGGGCGCCTGTGCGAGCCCGGGCACTCGGAGCAGAGCCAGGTCGCGGTTGGGGTCGAACTGCACGACCGTTGCCTTCAGCCTCCGCCCGGTGGGGGTGATCACCGAGGTCGACCTCTCCCCCGCCACCACGTGGGCATTGGTGACGACGACGTCCGGGGCCGCCGAGAACCCGCTCCCGTCCTGAATGCGCCGGCAGGCGATGCCCTCCACTTTCACCGTCGACGCCGCGACGCGGTCCTGCACCGCGGCCGGAAGGGGAATCGCACCCGGCGGTGCGCCCGTGTTCGGCGCGGGGCGCAGGGCATCGAACACACGGGGAAAGTCGTTGGACCCGACGAGCCGGCGAAGCGCCTGCAGCGTGTCGGGCGGCCGCGGAAACGCGGAGTCGATGCCCCGGGCGATGGCCGAGTTGCGCACCTGCTGCGACGACCAGCCCTGCACGTCGGACATCGCCGGCAGCAGCAGCCACACGGCGACGATCACCCCGAGCGCCCCGGCCACCGCGCCCACCACACGATCCACTTGCCGCAGAGGGCCGATCGGGATCTTGGCGTGGAAGCTCGATCCGACCAGGAGCCCGAGCGCCTGCCCAACGAACCCGGCACCGATGAGCGTGGCCGCGACGATCAGCAGCTTGTTGCCCGGTGGGGACCCGCGCAGGGCGTCGACGATGTCGGGAAGGAAGTGGGCGGCGATGGCGAGGCCCAACACCAACCCGATCCACGACGCGGCGCGGGCGATGAACCCGAGACGGAACCCGCCGATGATGGCGGACACCGCGAACACGATGATGAGGAGATCGAGAAGGTCCACGAGGGCTGTCGGTTATGTTCCGAGGAGCCGGGCCGAGGTGAGGAATCCGGTGTGGCCCACCATGCGGTGGTCGGGACGCACCGACTGGCCCTCAACGTGCCACGTCCGCTGGAGCACCTCAACGGTCTGCGCCATCGCGAACGAACTGCCTGCGAGCTCTTCACGCAACTGCGCGATCTGGCCGACGGTGGGTACGTAGGCGACGAAGATGCCGCCGGGTCGCATGGCGACCTCGGCGTGCTTCACGACGCGCCACGGCTCCGGCAGGTCGAGCACCACGCGGTCCAAGTCGCTCTCGTCGATGCCCTCGTAGGCACTGCGCTCCTCGATCCGGTACGGCAGGTCGCCGCCGAGGAAGGACTCGACGTTGCGCTTGGCCCGGGCCGCGAAATCGGCGCGGAGCTCGTAGCCGACGACGTCGGCGCCGGCGCGCAGCAGTGTCATCGACACCGCGCCCGACCCGACCCCGGATTCGAACACCCGGGCGCCGGCGAAGATGTCGGCCATCATCAAGAGCGGCCCGAGGTCCTTGGGATAGACGACCTGTGCGCCGCGCGGCATCTTCAACACGAAATCGGAGAGCGTGGGCCGCACGACCGTGTAACGAGCGCCGGCCGTCGACCGCACCGTGATGCCTTCCTGCTGGCCGATGATGTCGTCGTGGGCGGTGATACCGGCGTGCGAGTGAAACTGCCCTCCGTCGGCGAGCGTGACCAGATAACGCCGCGCCTTGCTGTCGACGAGCAGGGCGCGCTCCCCAGCGGCGAACGGGCGTGGACCGGACATCGCTGAATCCACGCCCCTACTGCGATGCCCGCTCTACCAAGCGGCAGAAGGCACAGACCTCACTCGTCGTGGGCGTGCCGCACCGAGCGCACTGCACGAGCTGTTCCTGCTCGGCGACCGCCTCGGGCGTGAAGAGCGGCGAGGCCTTGTCGAGGAACCCGAAGTAGAAGGCGTGCTTCGATCCGGGTGATTGCTCCTCGATGGCGTTGAGCGCCTCCTTGTAACCGAGGTGACGGTTCCCGGCCGCCATCGGGCACTCCTCGACCTGGTAGTCGATGCCGGCCAGGACGCAGTAGGCAGCCGTCTCCCGTTCGCCAAGACGCACCAACGGCTTGACCTTGCGCACGAATCCGTTGCCAGCGGGCAGGACCGGCAACTGGCGGCCGAGGTACTCCGTGGACCATCGCAGCACATTGCCGAACAGCACGGCCGCTTCGTCGTCGAGGTTGTGGCCGGTGGCGACGACGTCGTAGCCGTTGTCGACCGCGGCCTGGTTGAAAAGGTGCCGCTTCGACAGCCCGCACGCCGAACATGGCGCCCGGCGGGCGATGCGGGACCCGGTGGGAATGTCGAAGCCAACGTCGGACGGGAGGTCAACCTCGACGAGCTTGGCGCCGCGCTCGTTCGCGTAGGCCCGCGCGTAGTCCCCCGACTCGTCGCTGTACTCGCCGATCCCAAGGCCGAGATAGAGGCCGTCGACGTCGTGGCCGAGGTCTCGCAGGATGTCCCAGAGGGCGAGCGAGTCCTTGCCGCCCGAGACGGCGATCAGCACCCGGTCGCCCGGCTGCAGCATGTCGAAGTCCTCGATCGTCTTCTTCACCTGTTCGCGGCAGTGGTGGAGAAAGCAGTCGCGGCAGAAGCCTGCGTTGTGCCGGCGGACCTCGATCACGGCCGGCGCCTTGCACCGACGGCACTTCATGGGCGTCCGCCCGCAATCGAGCCGCCTTCGGCGGCACCTCGTTCTTTCGAGCCTCCGCTGGCGAGCTCCGCTCGCCACCACAGCCTCATCTCGCGCCTCCCGAGACCACCGGCCGGATCTCCACCTCGTCGTCGTCGCGCAGCTGGACGTCGCCCGTGACGAGCGTGTCGCCCTTGATCACCAGGACCGACTCGCGGTTGATCTCGAGTCGCGCGAGGAGCGCGTGGACACGCATGGGGCCGTCGATATCGAGCTCTCTCCGCGGGTTGCGGAGGACGACTTTCATCGGCGTCCGCCGGTTATCGTGCCGCCTTCGGCGGCGCCTCCATTTTTCGAGCGGTCGCTGTCGAGCGCCGCTCGCCAGCGTTCGTTCACGACTCCAGTTTGACGGACTTCCCGGGTCCCTTCGCCTCCAGCGGTCGGAGATCTGAGATGACGAGCGTCTGGCCGGGCTCCAGTTCCGCCTCGTAGACGGTTTTCGTGCCTCTCGATGAAAGCCACTTCAGGATCTGAATCGACCACACGACCACGCCGATGCGGAACCACAGCTTGGAGTCACCGAGGAAGCCCTGGGCGACGGCGCGCTGGCGGAGGAAGCGCAGCACTAGATGCGTCGGATCTCGACGACGGTCTTCTCTTTGCGCCCGCGGCGCCGACCGAAGAAGTAGACGGCTCCTACGACCGCGACCACCGCGACCGCACCGACGATCAGACCGACGCTGCGGGCCGACTCGCCCACATCGTCGACCTCGCCGCGGATCTGGCGCAGCTTGGTTTCGATGTCAGCCCGGGTGATTTCGCCGTTCCGAGTAGCTGTCGCAGTCATGCCTCATCCTCCTTGCCGCTCGGGCGGCTCACGTTCCACCCTGCCATCGCCGCGCCGGCCAAGACCAGCGCCACGACCAGCATGATGACGTAGGGAACCCACGAGAGATGGCCGGTGAACGTGCTACCGGTCTCGGTCTGGAAGAAGCGGAGCGTGGCCAGCAGCAGCAGGCCCACCCCGAGCCCGAGCAGGAGGGATCCAGCCACGCCGAAGGCCACGAACCGGCCTAGGTTCCGAACTGGCTCGACGGTCTCCTGCCTGAAGTAGGCGAGCACCATGCGCCAGAGCTCGCCGATCTGAGTGGGGAGCGACCTGTCGTCGCTACGGTCCGCCATGCCGGTTTCCTATCCCCAGGAAGCACGCTGCGCAAGCACACTGACCTCCTCGGTCAGCGCGGACACGAGCAACCTGAGCCGCTGGTCGGGTGATCCCTGCTCCAGGAGGCGCTGGCAGTCGAGGGGGCCAAGAGGCGCCAGCGCGGCCGCTTGATAGGCCGCGACCGACGGATCGGGATCGAGCTCGACGGTCGCGGCCGCCGCGGGTTCGCCCAGTTCGGCCTTGAGGGCCAGCGCCCGTCGCAGGAGTCGCTCGACCGCCGCGCGTTGCTCGGGGGCGTCGGCACCGGCGGGCGGGTCGGCCAGCACCGAGACCTCGGCCTGCGGATAGGGATCGTCTGGCAACCACCGCTCCACGCCTACCCGCTCGACGCCGACAACCATCAGGAGCCAGCGCCCGTCGGGCAACTCGGCCGCCTCCACGATGCGAGCGCAGGTGCCGACCGACACCCGTACGTCGCCACCGCCCACCTCACTCCCCCGCTCGATCAGCACGACGCCGAAGCGCCCGTCGCCGTCGAGACAGTGCCGGGTGAGGGCGCGGTACCTCGGCTCGAACACGTGCAGCGGCATGGCGATGCCCGGCAGGAGCACCGTCCCCAACGGGAACATCGGAAGGAGTTCCGTCATCCCAAGCTCCCCGTGAGCGCCGACGGCGCGGGGGCCTCGGGATACGTGTTCAAGGCGGATGCCACGCGGTCCTCGAGGGCGCGGCCTTCGGCTTCGCTGCCGACGCCGTTGACGAGATAAGAGAACGCGACCTGACGACCTTGACCGGCGGCCAGCCAGCCGGTGAAGGCGGCGACCCCGTTCAGGGTGCCGGTCTTGGCCCGGAGACGGCCCGCAAGAGGCGAGCCCACATAGCGATGAAACAGGGTGCCGGTCGACCCCGCGACCGGCAGGCCGCGAGCGATCGTTCCCGACGGGCCACCTCGCTCCACCGCCGCCAGCAGGACCTGGCACGTCGCCCGGTTGGCGCGGTCCAGGCCGGACCCGTCGACCATGGTCACACCCTGATCGGGCATGTGCTGCTCCTGGAGCACCGCCTTGGTGACGCCGAGGCCGGCGGCCGTGGTGCCCGCGCCCCCGAATCGACGACCGAGCTCCTTGGTCAGCAACTCGGCAGCCAGGTTGTCGCTTTGGGTCAGCGTGACGCCGACGACGTCGGACATGGCCGCGGAGTCGGCGGCCGCCAGCACCGCGGCACCAGCTGGGGCCACCCCCTCCCCGGCACCTCCAACTTGTACGCCTCGTTGTTGCAGCAGGTGGGCGAACACCGTGGCCGCGTTGGTGGCCGGCGCCGGCGCCGGTACCTCTTTCGGGGCCCACTGCGACTCATTGTCATCGACGGTCAGGGCGCTCATCGGCCCTATCTCGCCATCGGTCAGGTAGCTCGGGCTCCATGTCGGCACCACGCGCTGTGTGTCGTAGCGCGATTCGTCCCCCAGGATCCGGCCCTGCACCTGACGGACGCCGGCGGCGGCCAGTTTGGACGCCAGGTCCTCGAGCGCCGTCCGAGGACGCGGCTGGTGCTGGTAACCCGCCTGCGCCGCGAAATCGGCGGTCGCGAGCAGCGGGTCGCCGGACCCGACCAGCCACACGTCGCCGGCGACGACGCCGTTCACCGGCGGCTTCGCGGCGCGGACCTCGGTCTGGAAGCGACCGGTCTCGCCCAACCGGGCAAGCACCGCCGTCGCCGTCAGCAGCTTCAGGTTGGACGCCGGCATCAAGGAGAGGTCCGACCGCTGGCTGTACAACGTCGGCCCCCGACTGTCGTCGACGGTGAGACAGCTCTGGCTGTGCCCCGCGAGCACCGCGTCGAGACGCTGGCCGAGGCGCGTGTTGGCCGCAGCCTGGGAGACAAACGCGGGCACTCGCGCCGCGTCGAGCACGGGAGCCGCAACCGCCGCCTCGGCACTCGAACCGTGACGCGGCGACGGCCACCCGGCCACCACCGCGGCGACGACGGCGAGTACCGCCAACACCGCTGCCACCACCCGGCCGGTCACCGGACGGTCAGAGGAGGTGGGCGCGGCGCAGATGCCGCAGCGACAGATACCCCGGCAGGATCGGCAGCCAGTAGGTCAGCAACCGGAACGTCAGCACCGCCGCCACGGCCTTGCCGTCGAGAACTCCGACGTGGGTCAGGCCGGCGACCAGTGCCGCCTCCATGGCGCCGAGTCCCCCCGGCGTCGGCGCCACGCTGGATACGACCGCGCCGCCCAGGTACACGAACGCGCCCTGTGCCAGCGAGATGTGCACATGGAGGGCGGCCAGGCAGATGAGGAAGGTCACCGTGTACGACGCGGTGATGCCCGCCGCTCCCCCGAACAGTGTGGCCGCCTCGGCCGGGCGCTTCACCAGCTCGCTCAGCTCGGCCCACCCGTCCTTGATGGCGGGGATGATGTGCGTCCGCAGCCGCGGCACGTACCAAACGACGCCCGCGACAAAGAGGATCAGTGCGAAGCCCGCCGCCAGCTCCCAGTGCCGCGGGTGCGGCAGGCGCGTGCCGGTGTCGCCGCTCGCCGCCAGCGCCGTGAGGATCATGAACGTGATGTGGACGATGACGCCGGCGACGCCGTTGAGGGCGAGCGCCGTGCTTGCTTGCGCGTTGCCCATCTGCCCAGCCCGCGTGAGGAAGCGCTCGTTCACACCCAGGCCCCCGACGCTGCCTGGCGCCAAGCGGTTCGCAAACGACGACGCCAGCTGAGCGATCGTGGTCTTGGCGAACGGCAGCGGTCGACAGCTGGCGGCGCGCAAGGCGACCGACGCAAACACGAACGTCAGCGCCGTCGTCACCAGGGCCAGCGGGACCCATCGGGGGTCGGCCCGCTTGATGGCCCTGATGCTGTGGTGGAGCTCGCCGACCTGCGGCAGCAGGACGTGGATGGCGAGCGCCAACACGGCCAGGCTCAGGATCGACTGCAGCTTGACTGTCGGCAGGTGGAACTGGTGCTCCACCTGCTCGACCCGAGCTTCCATCAGCTCTCCCGGGACCAGAGGATGTACGTCGACGACGCCTTGACCACCAGCCGGTCGTTCTCGTCGACCACGTCGGCCTCAGCAAAGACCGTCCGCTTCCCACCCGAGAGCACGTACGCGGTGCACGTGAGCGTGCTGCCGGCCGGCACGGGCTTGAGGAACGACACCTTGATCTCGGCGTTGGCCGCGAAGACCTTGCGCTCCTTGGCGAACGTCAGGGCACTGGCACCCATTGAGGAGTCGGCGAAGGCGACAAGAAAACCGCCCTGCACCATGCCCGTCGGGTTGGCGAAGCGCTCGTCGGCGACCATCCGCCACACCGTCCGACCGGGCTCGCTCTTGTCGAGACAGACCATCCCGAGGGTCAGGTCGCAGTTGGGCGGCACCTGTACGCGACGGTCGGTGGGCGGCACGCTCGGGAGCGTATCGGCCGCCCTTCGCGGGCTCGCGACAGCCGAGGTTTGCGACCCTCGCGGATGCGTCATGCTGTACGCGGTGGGTCCGGAAGACCTCGGTCGGCAGCTGCGACGTGCACGTCAACACCTGGGTCTGTCGTTGCGCGACGTGCATGCCGTCACGGGAATCCCGCTGAACTGCCTGGCCGCCCTCGAGGAGGGTGACCTGAGCCAATTCCCGAGCCCGGTGTACGCCCGCGGCTACATCCGCTCCTACGCCGAGGCCGTCCGCCTCGACGGCGACCGCCTCGCCCTCGAGCTGTGGCGCTGCATGGAGGAGGCCCAGGTCGCCGCCGCCAGCGGCGCCGCCAACACTGCGTCCCGGAGCCGCACCCGCTCGTCGGCCGCCACCGCCCAGCGCCCTCCCGCGGCTCCGGCGACCCGCCAGCGGACGCGCCCCCCAAACGGCCGGCGGCCCTCAAACCTGACGCCTCTGCGTCAGCCCGCGTCGCCGTGGGTTCCCAAGCCCGGGCGCATCCGGCGGATGGCGCCCGCCCTCGAGCGGGTCGCCATCGGCATGCTCCTCGTCGTACTCGCCGTCGGCATCTGGGACCTGCAGCGGAGCCGGCCGGTGAAGAAGCCCGCGGCGCCCACGCAGGCCGCCGCCATCGCCCAAACCCACGACACCGTGCCGCCAACAACGGCACCGCCGCCGACGTCGACCGCGTCCACCACGCCGGTGAGCGACAACGGTTCGCTGGCGGTCTACGCCGCCGGGCGAGACCAGTTCGCAGTGATGCTGCAGGCCACCGACGCGCCGTGCTGGGTGCAAGTCCGCGCCAGCGAGGGCGGGCCCGTGCTCTACGAGGGCACGCTCCAGCCGGGCCAGTCCCAGCCCTTCGACGCCACCCACACGCTGTGGGTCCGGCTCGGCAACCTCGGCCACGCCAGCCTCCTCGTCGACGGCGCCCCCCTCGTCCTGCCCAACAAGCCGTCGTTCCCGTACAACGTGCTGCTGCAGGCGTAGCGAGCGCGGTGCCGGCCGGCTACTCGGGTACTCCCCTCGCCAAGAAGCTCGGCATCCGCGCCGGTGACACCGTCGCCCTCGTCGGCGCGCCGGAGGGATTCGAGGCCGAGCTCGAGGGCCTGCCCGACGACGTCCAGTTGAAGCGCCGAGCCGGTGGCAAACCCAACGTCGTGATGCTGTTCACGACCAAGGCGTCCGACCTCGAACGCCGCTTCGAACCCCTCGCGAAATCCATCTGGCCCGACGGCAGCCTCTGGATCGCCTGGCCCAAGAAGTCCTCGGGCGTCTCGACCGACCTCGACGAAAACCGCCTCCGAGACATCGGCCTCCCCCTCGGCGTCGTCGACAACAAAGTCTGCGCCGTGAACAAGGTCTGGTCAGGCCTGCGGTTCGTCTGGCGGAAAGAGCACCGCTAACCCACAAACCTCTCCAAGTCGCTGAGATTGCTCCGTTCGTGCCCGTTCGATCGCACGAATCGGAGACTTGGAGAGGTTTTTAGGAGGACAGGAGTCCGCGCCCGGTGACGAGAGGCAAGTCCAAGACCGAAAGCAGTCCGGGCGGTGCCGAACACACGGCGGGGATGGCGTTCAACACGCGCATGGCCGTCGTCAGCAGGCCGGCTTCGTTGTGGTCGCCGCTTTCGCCTTCCATTTGGAAGTCGATCTGGAGGTTGGGGTTGCCGCGGGTGACGACGCGGTAGCCGCCTTTGCCCAGCGGCTGCGGCCAGTCGGGGGCTACGTCGTCGTGCATGCGGGTGACGTGATTGACGACGATGCGGGGCTCACCGCCGATGATCCCCTGAACCTCGAAGTTCAGTCCGGCGACGGTGCCCTTCTCGATGGTGCCGACTGGCGTCTCGTACGTCTCGTCCGCGGGCACGCGCTCGTACGTCTCGCGGATCTCGTCGACCTCGACTCCGAGCCCCGCGGCGATCACGTGCACGACCGGACCCCATGCCGACGTGAGGATGCCCGGAAGCAACAGCAACGGCGTGTGGTCCATCGGCTGGCCGAAGCCCATGGTCTCGAAGATGACCTCGGGCTGCATATAGGTGTTGTAGTTGAGGATCTCCATGACGCGGACCGAGTCGATGCGCTCGTGGAATCCGGTCAGGATCAACGGCAGCAGGTCGTTGGCGAAGCCGGGATCGATGCCCGACGTGAAGCAGGAAACGTTGCCCGCGCGGCACGCCTCCTCCAACATCTGCACCATCTTCTGGTCGGCCGCCGGCGGGTAGATCAGCGGCACGATCGACGTCGACACGACGTTCTTGCCCGACTCCAGAACGCGGCGCAGGTCCTCGGCTGCCTCCCATGGGCGCAGGTCCGCGGTCGCCATGTACGACACGACGTCGGCGTCGAGGGCGACGATCTCGTCGACACTGTTCGTGGCCTTGACCCCCACCGGACCGACCCCGGCGATGTCGCCTGCGTCCTTGCCCGCCTTGTCGGCGCTGTGCACCAGCAGACCGACGAGCTCGAGGTCGGGGTGCTCGATGATGCCGCGGAGGGCGTGCTCGCCGACGTTGCCCGTCGCCCATTGGATGACCTTGTACGGCATCAGTTCTCCTTACGTGTCGAGACGGCCGACGGCGATGCCGTCGTGGCGGGGATCGGAACCACCCTCGAGCCAGCCGTCGTCATGGATGCGGATCACTTGGCCGACCCCGAACCAGTGCTCGCCGATCGTGAGCGGATCCCAACCGCGAGCGGCGAGAGCGTCGGCGTCGAGGCCGGGTTCGAGCGCAAGACTGTCGCCCGCCAGCCAGAAGGCTCGGGGCTGGTCGAGTGCCTCCTGCACGTCCATGCCGTGGTCGAACAGGTGGGTGAGCACCTGGACCTGACCCTGCGGCTGCATCGGTCCGCCGACCACGCCGAAGACCACCTCGGTCTGCGCGTCATTGCGGACAAGTCCGGGGATGATCGTGTGAAACGGTCGCTTGCCACCGGCGACGGCATTGGGATGGTCCGGGTCGAGCGAGAAACCGAACCCGCGGTTCTGCAAGAACGCGCCGGCCGCCCAGATGCCCGACCCGAACGCCATGAAGACCGACGAGATGAGGCTTACGGCCATCCCGTCTGCCACAACTGCCGTGTAGACGGTGTCGCGGCCTTCCCAGAACGGCGAGATGGGAGCGGAGCGGGGATCCGCGACGCGCGCGTACGCCGTCTCCATTCCCCGTCGCACGGCCTTCATGGTGCGATCGACGGTTTCGGGATCGCCGGCCGGGCCGAGTGGCTTCGTATCGAGCTCGTTCAGAGCGACGAGCACGGCCGCGCCCTGACCGTTCGGGGGCAGCTCCACGACCTCGTGGCCCCGATAGGTCGTAGAGATCGGATCGACCCACTCACCGCGATGCGCGGCGAGATCGTCGAGAGTCATGTGCTCGACCGCATCGATGGCCGCTTCTGCGAACGCCCCTTCGTAATGGGCATCGCGGCCGCCCGCGGCGATGGCGGTCAACCTCTCGGCCAGATCGGGATTGGTGATCCGCGCACCAGGCGCCGGTTCTGCTGGCAGCGGGGTCGGGCGTGACCATCGCTTGCTCTCCGCCCGCCAGGTGCGAGACGCGGCGGCGCCGAGCGGGAACCCTTCCCGCGCCAATCGAATGGCGGGTTCCAGCACCCGCTCGAGTCCAAGGCGTCCGTAGCGCTCGCTGAGTTGCGCCCAACCGTCGACCACGCCCGGGACCGTGACGGTGAACGGGCTCTGATCGCGCCAGCCCTCCGTTGAAACAGCCGCGGGTGCGGCACCGGACCCGTTGAAACCGGTCACTTCGTTCCCGTCCTCGACGAGACAGAAGATGTCGCCACCGATGCCCGTCGACATGGGCTGCGTCAGCCCGAGGACGGCGTCGGAAGCGATGGCGGCGTCCATCGCCGTGCCGCCTTCGCCGATCGCCCACAGCGCGGCCTCCACCGCGAGCGGCTGAGAGGTGGCGACCATTGCCCCTCTCCCCCACGACGGCGAGCCCATCGCCCCGGGACCGTAGCCCCGACGCGAGTGTTTGCGCGATCCGTCGTCGTAGAGGCGACAGATCGCGCAAACACCCGGGAGTGGGTAGGGTCCGCGGCGCATGGAGATCGTCGCTGCGCTGTTCATCGAGAACATCAACGTTCGCCAGCTCTTCGAGGGCGGGCCGACTCGGATCGACCTTTCTGGGATCCAGTTCTCGCTGCCCGCGCCCCAGCCGGTGCCGGTCACGATCACGCCGCATCTCGTCGTCCTCGTACGTTGTCCGACCGACCACAGCGGCCAGGGCACGCTCGAGACGTCGTTCAAGGACGCCAGTGGGAAAGAGGTCGCCCGCAACGCGCAGCCGCTGCAGGTCGAGCCGGGCAAGTTCCGTTACTCGCTCGTGCGCGGCGAACTGACCTACGAGGACTACGGCACGATCGAGGCCCACTGCCGCATCGACGCAGGGCACACGACCGTCGTCCCTCTCACCCTTCTCCCGCCGGCCGAGGCCTGACATGGCTTTCGGCGCCGGGCTCTCGGAGCATCCGGTTCCCACGCAGGCCACGGGGGAAGTCGTCGGCCAGGTGCTCGACGCCCTCGGTCCCGGCCTCGAACCACCTGACCTCGCGCTCCTCTTCGTCACCGCGCCCCATCTCGGCGCCATCGAGGACATCGCGGGCGCGGTCCGCAGCATGCTCAACCCCCGCACCCTTCTGGGCTGCACGGCCGAGTCCGTCGTCGGCGGTGCCCGCGAGATCGAACAGCGTCCGGCCGTGGTCCTGTGGGCCGGACACACCGGTCCGGTCACGCCCTTTCACGCCCGCGTCGTCCCCACCGCCGACGGCAACGCGCTGGTTGGCTGGCCCGAGGAGGCAGAGGGAGCGGCGGCCGTCCTCGTGCTCGCCGATCCCTTCACGTTTCCTTCCGACGACGTGCTCCGCCACGAGACCGAGGCTCGCCCCGGCCTTCCGATCGTGGGCGGCCTGGCGTCAGCCGCCATGGCGCCCGGTGGCAACCGGCTCGTCATCGACGGCGAGATCGTGGCCGACGGCGCCGTCGGCGCTGTGCTCGGCCCCAACGTGGACGTGGCCGCCGTCGTCTCCCAAGGCTGCCGGCCCGTCGGCGACCCATTCGTCATCACCAAGGCCGAGGGCAACATCGTCTACGAACTGGCCGGCAAACCCGCCCTCGAGCGTTTGCAGGACATCGCCCGCGGCCTCGACGAGGCCGACCGCGAGCTCCTGGCGCGTGGCGTCCACCTCGGCCGCGTCATCGACGAGTCTCAGGTGACGTTCGGCCCCGGCGACTTCCTCGTGCGCAACGTCTTGGGCGGCGACCCGAGCAACGGGGCCATCGCCGTGGGCGACATCGTCGACGTCGGATCGACGGCGCAGTTCCAGGTGCGGGACGCGGCGTCCGCCGACGACGAGCTGCACCGAATGCTCGACGGCCGCGCCGCCCAGGGAGCCCTCGTGTTCACGTGCAACGGCCGTGGTACGCGTCTGTTCGGCCGGCCCGATCACGACGCCGAGGTCGTGGCCGAGCACGTCCCGCCGCGCGCCGTCGCTGGCATGTTCTGTGCTGGCGAACTGGGCCCCGTGGGTAGGAAGAACTTCCTACACGGGTTCACAGCATCGGTGGTCCTTTTTGGAGGATCTCGGGCGTAGGGTGAGCCGCGGGCCACTCAGGGCCACAGACAGGAGGCGCACGTTGACCGAGGCCGACCTCGACCAGCTGGGAATCAACGTCATCCGGGGGCTTGCTATGGACGCCCCCCAGCGGGCCAACTCCGGCCATCCCGGCACGGCCATGGCGTTGGCGCCGCTAGCACACGTGCTCTGGACGCGCGTCATGAAGTACGACCCGTCGGACCCGACGTGGCCAGACCGCGACCGCTTCGTCTTGTCGGCGGGTCACGCCTGCATCCTCCAGTACGCCATGCTCTTCCTCACCGGCTACGGGCTCACCCTCGAGGACCTCAAGGAGTTCCGTCAGTGGGAGAGCCGCACGCCCGGCCATCCCGAGGTCCACCACACGCCCGGCATCGAGATCACTACGGGCCCTCTCGGGCAGGGCTTCGGCAACGCCGTCGGTTTCGGCATCGCCGAGCGCTCGCTCCGGGCCCGGTTCGGGCCCGAGGTCACCGACCACTACACGTTCGTCATCTGCAGCGACGGCGACCTGCAGGAAGGCATCAGCCACGAGGCCGCCTCCCTCGCCGGCCACCTCGGCCTCGGTCGCCTCATCTACATCTACGACGACAACCACATCACCATCGACGGCCCGACCGAGCTGTCCTACAACGACAACGTCCCCAAGCGTTTCCAGGCGTACAACTGGCACGTCCAGGACCTCGGCGAGGCGGCCAACGACACCGACAAGCTCTACCGGGCCATCCGCCGCGCCATGCGCGTCGAGGACAAGCCGTCGATGATCGTCCTGCGCAGCCACATCGGCTGGCCCTCCCCCGAGTTCACCGACACCGCGGCCGCCCATGGCAGCCCCCTGGGCGAGGACGAAGTCCGAAAGACCAAGGAGATCCTCGGCCTCCCGCCCGACGAGACGTTCTGGGTGCCCGATGAAGTGCTGGAGATGTACCGAAAGGCCATCCCCCGCGGCCAGCGCGCCAAGCGCAAGTGGAAGAAGGCGTTCGAGGCCTGGCAGGGCGACCGCTCCGAGCTCGAGGCATGTCTGGAAGGCCGCGGTCTCGACGGCTGGGAGACCAAGCTCCCCACGTGGCAGGCGGGCGACAAGCTCGCCACCCGCAAGGCCAACAAGGAATGCATCAACGCCGTGCGCGACGTCGTACCCGGCCTGATCGGTGGCGGTGCCGACCTGACAGGCAACACGGGCACCGACATCGAGGACTCGGGCGTGCAGAGCCTCGACGAGCCCGGCGGCCGCCTCATCTACTTCGGCATCCGCGAGCACGCCATGGGCGCGGTCCTGAACGGCATCGCCCTGCACGGTGGTGGCATCCCCTTCGGCGGCACGTTCTTCAACTTCAGCGACTACATGCGGCCCGCCGTCCGGCTGGCGGCGCTGAGCGACGCCAAGGTCGTGTACTGCTGGACGCACGACTCCGTCGGCCTCGGTGAGGACGGTCCGACGCACCAGCCCATCGAGCAGCTGGCCGAGATGCGGGCGACGCCGAAGCTGCGCATCATCCGCCCGGCCGACGCCAACGAGACGGCGGCCGCCTGGCGCATCGCTGTCGACGGCGAAGGCCCCACCGGGCTCGTGCTGACCCGTCAGACGGTGCCCGTGCTGGAGGGCACGGCCAACGGCGGGCTGGCGCGGGGCGCCTACTCGCTGGTCGACCCCGACGACCACCCCAAGCTGGTGCTCATCGGCACCGGCAGCGAGGTTTCGGTCTGCGTCGAGGCGGCCAAGCAGCTCGAGGCCGGTGGCATTCCCACGCGCGTGGTTTCGATGCCCAGCTGGGAACTGTTCGAGGAACAGGACGAGGCGTACCGCGACTCGGTGCTCCCGGGCGACGTGCCCAAGCTGGCCGTCGAGGCGGCCGCATCGTTCGGTTGGGACCGCTGGGCTGACGAGTCGGTGTCCATCGACAGGTTCGGCGCGTCCGCTCCGGGGAAGATCGTTCTGGAGAACCTCGGCTTCACGGCCGAGAACGTCGCCGCCCGGGCTCGGGCGCTGGTCGCCAGGAAGGAAGGGGCGAAAGCCGTTGAGTGAGACCAACCTGCAGAGGCTCTACCGAGAGCAGCGCCAAAGCCCCTGGCTCGACAACCTGAAGCGCGGATACATCACGAGCGGTGAGCTCGAGGAACGCGTCCGTAACGGCATCCGGGGCATCACGTCCAACCCCACAATCTTTGCCAAGGCCATCGAGGGTGCGGCCGACTACGACGACCAGTTCAAGTCGCTCGTCGAGCAGCGCACCAACGTCGACGACGCCTACTGGGACATGGTCATCGACGACATCCAGCACGCCCTGCAGATCCTGCGTCCGGTGCACGACGAGAGTGGCGGCGAGGACGGCTTCGTCTCGATCGAGGTCGCTCCCGGGCTGGCACGCGACACCGAGGGCACGATCAAGTCCGCCCGTGAGCTCCACGAGCGGATCAACCAGCCCAACCTCTACGTGAAGATCCCGGCCACCGCTGAGGGTATCCCCGCCATCCGCCAGATGGTCAGCGAGGGCCGCAACATCAACATCACCCTGATCTTTTCGCTGAGCCGGTACGACGAGGTGATCGAGGCATACCTGTCTGGGCTCGAGGCCTACGACGGGGATCTGTCCAAGGTCCGAAGCGTGGCCTCGTTCTTCGTCAGCCGCGTCGACACCGAGGTCGATCGCCGGCTCGAAGCCATCGGCACCGACGAGGCCCTCGACCTGCGAGGGCAGGCTGCGGTCGCCCAGGCCAAGCTCGCGTATCAGCTGTTCCTCAAGCGCTTCCAAGGTGGTCGCTGGGAGGAGCTGAAGGCGCGGGGCGCCAACCTGCAGCGGCCCCTGTGGGCGTCGACCTCCACGAAGAATCCCGACTACTCAGACCTGCTCTACGTCGACACCCTCATTGGCCCGGACACCGTGAACACGTTGCCCGAGCAGACCATCGAGGCCCTCGAGGACCACGGCACGATCGCCCGCACCGTCGATGATGGCATCCATGTTGCCGAAGGCGTCTTCGAATCGCTCGAGCGTCTCGGCATCGACATGGAGGACGTCGGTCGAGTGCTCGAGGAAGAAGGCGTGGCTTCGTTCTCCAAGTCGTTCGACGAGCTCATCAGCGCGTTGGAGCGCAAGAGCGCAGAGCTTTCCGCCTCTTGAGTGACCTTCTCGACCGGCTGCTGGCCGGCGACGGCACGCTCTGGCCGGAAGGAAACGTGTCGGGCAACCGGCTCGGGTGGCTCGACGTCCCTCGCCGGATGGCTGACGAGGCCAGCGACCTCAAGTCGTGGGCCGGCAGCATCGATGCCAGCCACATCTATCTGTTGGGCATGGGTGGCTCGTCGCTCGGCAGCGAAGTGCTGCGCGCCTCCTTTGGCAACCAGCGGCTCACGGTGCTCGACACCACCGACCCAGCCACCGTCAACAGTGTCGACGTCACGGACCCGTTCTTCCTCGTGTCGTCCAAGTCCGGCACCACCCTCGAGGTCGAGTGCCTGCTCTCCTACTTCTGGGAGCGGTGGCCCGACGGGCAACGGTATGCAGCGATCACCGACCCGGGCACGCCGCTCGGCACCCTGGCTGAGGAGCGCGCATTCCACCGCGTCTTCGCCAACCCGCCCGACATCGGTGGGCGCTACTCGGTGCTCTCCTACTTCGGCATGGTGCCCGCCGCGCTCATGGGCATCGATGTGGCCCGCTTGTGCGAAGCGGCGCTCACCGCGGACAAGGAGGACGGCGTCCGCCTCGGCATCGCCATGGGCGACGCGGCCAAGGAGGGCCGCGACAAGGTCACGATCGTCGTCCCCGAACACTTCCGGTCGTTCGGCTTGTGGGTCGAGCAGCTGATCGCCGAGTCCACGGGCAAGCAGGGAACCGGTTGCGTCCCCATCCCGACGACCGAAGCCGAGACCGGCGACGACCGCCACGTGGTGCTGCTCGACATGAGCGACGACTACGAGCTCGGCACCGAGTTCATGCTGTGGGAGGTGGCGACGGCGATCGCCGGCCACATCCTCAACATCGATCCCTTCGACGAGCCCAATGTGGCCGAGTCCAAGGAGAACACGAAAAGGGTCCTCGGCAGCCTTCCGCTGCCCGCCGTCGAGTCGGCCGACCCGTCGACGGTCTCGGCATGGCTCAAGCAGACGGTGCGCGCCGGCGACTACGTCTCCTTGCAGGCCTACCTGCCGTTCGGCCAGGACGACGCCCTGGAAGGGCTCAGGCGGGCCGTGCGAGACGGGCTCGACGGCGTCGCCGTCACCGCCGGCTACGGCCCTCGCTTCCTGCACTCCACGGGCCAGCTCCACAAGGGCGGCCCCAACGAAGTAGTCGCCGTGCAGATCGCGCCGCGTGCGCCGAGCGCCCACGTCGAGATCCCCGGCAAGCCCTACGACTTCGGCACGCTCATCGACGCCCAGGCGATCGGCGACCTGCAGAGCCTCCAGTCGCACGGTCGCCGCGCCCTCCGCGTCGAGGTGAACGATCTGAAGGAAGTCAGTTGAAGATCAGGAGGGCCAGTTGAAAATCGGCATGGTCGGCCTCGGGCGCATGGGCGCCAACATGTCGCTGCGCATCATGCAGCACGGCCACGAGGTCGTGGCGTGGGACCGCAACGAGGAGTCGGTGAAGGGCGTGGCGTCGGAAGGCGCGCAGGGCGCCGGCTCGCTCGAGGAGCTGGTGAAGGCGTTGGAGCCGCCGCGCGCGGTGTGGATCATGCTGCCGTCGGGCGACCCCACCGAGCTGACCATCAAGGCCCTCGAGGAGGTCCTCGACAAGGGCGACGTCATCATCGACGGCGGCAACTCGAACTTTCACTTCGCCATCGCCGACGCCGAACGCCTCGAAGCCAAAGGCATCCACTTCGTCGACGCCGGCGTCTCAGGAGGCGTATGGGGGCTCAAGGAGGGCTACTGCCTGATGGTCGGCGGCAAGCCTGAGGCCGTGAAGAACGTCGAGCCGATCTTCCTGGCCCTTGCGCCCGAGGGCGGGTACGCGCACGTCGGACCTGTCGGCGCCGGCCACTTCGTCAAGATGGTCCACAACGGCATCGAGTACGGCCTCCTGCAGGCGTACGCCGAAGGCTTCGCGTTGTTGCACAAGGCCGACGAGTTCAACCTCGACCTCCACGAGATCGCGTCGATCTGGCGGTACGGCTCGGTCGTGCGCTCCTGGCTGCTCGACCTAACCGAGCTCGCCCTCAAGAACGACGACGAGTTCGAGAAGATCCGCGGCTTCGTCGAGGACTCGGGCGAGGGGCGGTGGACGATCGACGAGGCGGTGGCGCGGGGCGTCGCCACACCGGTGATGGCCATCTCCCTGTTCGAGCGCTTCCAGTCGCGGGAGCCCGACTCGTTCGCGGCCAAGATCATCGCCGCCCTGCGTAACCAGTTCGGCGGACACAAGTTCTTCGAGGAGTCAGCGGGCGCGGAAGCGGGCGGAAACGGGGGCCAAGAGACGGCGGCCGGTGAGGCGGCGGCGTCCAGCTGATGACGTTCGACCCGACCTCGGCTCCCGAACAGAATCCTCTCGCCGACCCCGAGGATCGGCCCGCGCCGCCGGCTGTCTTCGTCATCTTCGGCGCATCGGGCGACCTCACCAGCCGCAAGCTGATGCCGGCCATCGAGCGCCTCGCCGTACGGCGGCTGTTGCCGCCCGGGTTCGCGGTCGTCGGTGTCGCCCGCACGGAGATGTCCGACGACGACTTCCGCGAGCGCATGAAGGAGCTCGTCGAGAAGGGTGGCGGCGGGGGGCCTGAGGTCAGGCACGTGTGGGAATCGTTCGTGGGCGGCTTCCGCTACGTCGCCGGTGACTACGACGACAAGGACACATTCGATCGCCTGAAGGACGTGCTGGAAGAGCTGGACCGGGAACGGGGCACCTCCGAGAACCGCCTCTTCTACCTGGCCACGCCTCCGTCCACGTTCCCCACCGTGATCAACGGTCTCAAGGAGCACGGCCTCAGCCGGCCGACGTCGAACGACGCCTTCGTGCGCGTCGTCATCGAGAAGCCCTACGGCCACGATCTGCAGAGCGCCCTCGAGCTCGACCGCGTCGTGCACGACGCCTTCGACGAGAATCAGGTGTACCGGATCGACCACTACCTGGGGAAGGAGACGGTCCAGAACGTCCTCGCCCTGCGGTTCGCCAACGCCATCTTCGAGCCCATCTGGAACCGGCGCTATGTCGACCACCTGCAGATCACCGTGGCCGAGTCACTCGGCGTCGAGCACCGCGGCAGCTTCTACGAGCAGGCCGGCGCGTTGCGCGACATCGTGCAGAACCACGTGATGCAAGTCCTTTCGATGACGCTCATGGAGCCACCCGTCACCTTCGACGCCGACGGCATCCGCGATGAAAAGGTGAAGGCCCTGAAGGCGGTCGAGATCCTCACGCCCGAAAAGGTCAACACCCAGGTCGTGCGGGCCCAGTACGGGCGGGGCTGGATCGGTGGTGAGGAGGTCGAGGGGTACCGCGAGGAAGAAGGCGTCAACCCGCACAGCACCACCGAGACCTACGTCGCCATGAAGCTGAAGGTCGACAACTGGCGCTGGGCGGGCGTGCCCGTCTATGTGCGCACCGGCAAGCGCCTGCCCAAACGCGTGACCGAGGTCGCCCTGCAGTTCCACCGCGTCCCCCATCTCCCCTTCCACCTCAAGCAAGTGGAGGATCTGGAGCCCGACGCCCTCGTGCTCAGGATCCAGCCCGACGAGGGGATCACGCTCCGCTTCGGCGCCAAGGTCCCCGGGCAGGCGTTCCGGGTGCGTTCGGTGTCGATGGACTTCTTCTACGGCGCCGCCTTCCTCGAGGAGACGCCCGACGCCTACGAGCGGTTGCTCCTGGACGCCCTCATCGGCGACGCCACCCTGTTCATTCGCAGCGACGAGGTGCAGCGGGCCTGGCGCATCGTCGACCCGTTGTTGCAGGCGTGGGAGACCGACGACGTGGCGCTGGCCAGGTACGAGTCGGGCACGTGGGGCCCGCGTGAGGCCGACGAGCTCATCGAGGCGGACGGACGGCGATGGCGACGGCCGTAGGCGAGGGGGTCCCCGCCCCGTCCGTCGACTTCGACACCATCGGGTCGTGGGAGGCGGATCACGTCACCGCCAACCAGGTCGAGAAGGCGTTGTCGGACCTTCGTCGACACGAGGAGCGAGCGGCGACGCGCACGAGCGTGCTCACCTTGGTGATCGTCGTCGGCAGCACCGAGGAGGCCGGCGAACATCTGGACGTCGTGCGTCACCTCGGGGCTCGCCATCCGTCGCGCACGCTCGTGCTCGTCCGGGCCGACGAGGAAGCCAGCGAAAGCAGCCTCGACGGGTCAGTGTCGGTGTGTGTCGTCGACCGCGGCGGCCGCCAAGTGGCGGTCGAGGAGGTCGTGCTCGAGATCCGCGGGCAGGCGTGCTTCCACCTCGACTCGCTCGTGCTGCCATTCACCCTGCCCGACCTTCCAGTCGCGGTGTGGCTGCCGACGAGCATTCCCAGCCGCGGCGATCCTCTGCTCGAGACGGCCGACCGGGTGGTCGTGGACACGCGTGTCGTCGGCTACCAGCCCGACGCCCTCTCCCGGCTGCACTCGATCAGCCACCGGGTCGCCGTCACCGATCTTTCCTGGTGGCGGCTCAAGCCGTGGCGCAACCTCTTCGCCGGGCTGTTCGAGGGGCACATCTACCGGCCCTTCCTCAACAACGTGCAGCATCTGGAGGTGACGGGCCACGCCGGGCCCCGTCATCTGTTCGCCGGATGGGTCATGAGCCGCCTCGATCTGCCCCGCTCCGTGGTCCATCTTGGCGACGCCGAGCACTTGTCCGCGAAGCTGGTAGCAACCTACGAGGGCCGGCGGGGGTCCTTCGCTGTCGAGCGCAAGGGAGATGAGCGGGTGATCGACGCCTCCGTCGAGATCGAAGGCGGGCCGCAGTTCCAGCAAAAGGTCCAGATCGGCGAGGAGTGGCAGTCGCGCTCGCTTGCCGACGCCCTCGGCCACATGGGCCACAACCAGACCTATGAGGCCGCGCTCGAAGCGGCGCTGGGGCTCCTTCGATGAACGGCGAGCTTCTCGTCGTCGAGGACGTCCCCGCCGAGTTCTCCGAACGCGTCATCGAGGCGTTCCACAGCCGGCCCGACGAGGCGTTCAACTTCGCGGTCTCCGGTGGCGACACCGCGCGGCGTTGCTACGAGCGCCTGGCCGCCGATGGAGCCGACCAGATCGACTGGTGGCAGGTGGACGTGTACTGGGGCGACGAGCGGTGCGTGCCGCCCGAGAGCCCGGACTCCAACGAACGCCTCGTGCGCGAAGCGCTGCTCCAGCGGGTGGGGGCAGCCAACGCCGTGTACCCGATGCGGTGCGAGGAGGGTCCCGACCCCTACCAGCAGCGCGTGGCCGAGGTCGGCAAGTTCGACGTCATCCACCTCGGGATGGGGCCGTGCGGCCACACGGCCTCGCTCTTCCCGGATTCGGCGGGGCTCAGTGCTGACCCGGGGCGCTTGGTCGTGATGAACGAGGATCCCCACGGCCGCAACAAGTACGAGCGCATGACGTTCACGTTCTCGGCGATCTCGCGCGGCCGTTTGGTGATCGTGACCATCGAGGGTGAAGACAAGCGGGAGTCGTTCGAGCGCGTGCGCCAGGGCGATCCCGCCATGCCCGCGTCGCACATCACCGGTGACCACGTGCTTTGGCTCGTCGATCCGGCGGCCGCCGGTCAAGCCTGAGGGTGTCACGCGCGCTGCTGGCGGCGATCGCCGCCGGCCTGGTGGCACTGACGGCGTGCGGCGGCGGCGGTGGCAGCAGCACCAGCTCGAAAGGCGACCCGTCCACCGACAAGGCGACTGCGGAGAAGATCGTGCTCAAGCAGGCCGACTTTCCTTCGGGCTGGACGGCCAAGGCGCACCAGACCTCGCCCGACGATGCCGCCAACAAGAAGCGCTTCTTCGCGTGCATCGGCGCCGCCGATCCGGCTTCGGTTGGAACTGCGGACGCCCGGTCGCCCGAGTTCTCACAGGGCCAGCTCACGCAAGCGGCCTCCGAAGCCCAGCTCGTGCACAGTGACAACGACGCCGTCAATCTGCTCTCCGCGCTTCAGGGCGGCAAGACCGTCGACTGCATCAAGACGCTGATACAAGAAGGTGCCCAGAAGCAGCTCCCGACGGGAACGACGCTCACTGACGTCACCGCCGCCCAACTGACCTTCCCGACACTGAAGGACGGCGCCGCCGCCGTGCGCGTGAGCTTCACGATCCAGACCGGCGGTGTGAACGTGCCGATCTATGCCGACGCCATCTACTTCCGATCGGGCCGCGCCCTTGTGAGCCTGACGACCGTCAACGGAGGTTCCCCCATGGACAGCAAGCTCGAGGAAGGATTGGCCCAGAAGATGGCGGGACGGACATGACGGGCCGCGCCGTCGATCTCGATCGCGTCCGAGCGTTCATCGGTAAGGAGCATGGCCTCGTCAGCGTGGCCACGACTCGACAGGATGGAAGCATCCAGGCGTCGGTGGTGAACGCCGGCGTGCTCGACCACCCGCTGACAGGCGCTCCGGTCGTCGGACTCGTCGCCCAGGGCGGCTCGGCCAAGCTCCGTCACCTGCGGGCCCGGCCGTTCGCGGCCGTCACTTATCGGGCCGGTTGGGAGTGGCTCACCGTCGAGGGCAGGGCCGAGCTGGCGGGCCCGGACGATGCCCTCAAAGGCATCGACGCCGAGCGGCTGCGTGTGCTTCTGCGGGAGATCTTCACCGCCGCTGGCGGCACCCATGACGACTTCGACGAGTACGACCGGGTGATGGCCGCCGAACGCCGAACGGCGGTGCTCCTGACCCCGACCCGCACATATGGAGTTGGCGGAACATAGGGTGATCGACGTGCCCGCCGCGCCCGCCGACCTGCTGGCGATGCCGCTCGATGAGCTCCTCCCGCAGGCGGCTGCGGTGCGAGAGAGCACGACCGGTCGCCGCATCACGTACTCGCCCAAGGTCTTCATCCCACTCACCCAGCTGTGTCGCGACCGGTGCGGGTATTGCACGTTCGCCCAGCCGCCCGCCCGCCTGGAGTCGCCCTACCTCTCGCCCGACGAAGTGCTGGCGATCGCTCGCCACGGTGCGGACGCCGGCTGTCACGAGGCCCTCTTCACCCTCGGCGAGCGGCCCGAGTTGCGCTATCCGGCGGCCGCCTCGTGGCTGTCGGAAAACGGGTACGCAAGCACCGTCGACTACCTCGTCGCCATGTGCGGACTCGTGCTCGAGGAGACGGGGCTGCTCCCCCATGCCAACGCCGGCGCGCTCTATCCGGACGAGCTGGCCGCGTTGCGTCGGGTGTCGGCATCACAGGGGATGATGCTGGAGTCGCTCGACCCGTCGTTGGACTGCCACCGTGGGTCGCCCGACAAGACGCCCGAGCGCCGGCTGGCCACTCTCGAGGCGGCGGGCTCGCTCGCCATCCCGTTCACCACCGGGATCCTCGTTGGGATCGGTGAATCACGGGCGTCGCGACTGGAGGCCTTGGCGGCCATCGCCGACAGCCACCGCCGGCACGGGCACGTCCAAGAGGTGATCGTCCAGAACTTCCTGCCCAAGCCGGGGACGGCGATGCACAACGCCGACCCGTGCCCGGAGGACGACTACCTCTGGACCGTCGCCGCCGCCCGGTTGCTGCTACCGGCCGACGTGCATCTGCAGGCGCCGCCCAACCTCACCGAAGACTTCGGCGTCCTACTGGATGCGGGCATCGACGACTGGGGTGGCGTGTCGCCCGTGACGCCCGATCACGTCAATCCCGAGCGGCCATGGCCCGCTCTGGAGCGGCTGCGTTCGGTGACCGAATCCCACGACTTCGTCCTGGCGCCTCGGCTGACGATCTATCCGTCGTTCGCATGCGACGCCGCCCGCTGGCTCGATCCGGCGATGGAGTTCCCGGTCCTCGACCGCAGCGACGCTGAGGGTCTCGGGCGCGACGACCACCGGTGGTACTCCGGCGCCGACAGTTCGCCGCCGGTGCTGCTTCCGTCGGCGGCGCGTGCCGGTGGCGCGGTCGGCGAGGTCCTCGCCGGGGTGCTCATGGGCCAGACCGTCGAGGTCGACGAGATCGTCACCCTGTTCTCGGCACGGGGTCCGGAGGTGGCGGCCGTCGCGGAGGTGGCCGACGAGCTCCGCCGCCGCGCGGTCGGCGATGCAATCACGTGGGTGGCCAACCGCAACATCAACTACACGAACGTCTGCACGTTCAAGTGCCGCTTCTGTGCCTTCTCCAAGGGCCCGCTCTCGCTGAACCTGCGGGGCGACCCGTACCTGCTCGACCTGTCGGAGATCCAGCGGCGCGTCGCGGAAGCCGCGGCGCAAGGGGCGACCGAAGTTTGTCTCCAGGGCGGTATCCATCCCAGCTTCGACGGCGACTACTACATCGACGTCTGCCGGGCCGTGAAGGAAGCGGCGCCGGACATCCACGTGCACGGGTTCACCGCCCTCGAGGTGACCGAGGGCGCCCGTCGACTGGGTGAGCCGCTGGCTGATTATTTGCGGCGGCTCATGGACGTCGGCCTCAAGACGCTGCCGGGCACGGCCGCGGAGATCCTCGACGACGAGATCCGCCAGGTCATCTGCCGGGACAAGGTCAACACCGAGGAGTGGCTCGAGGCTCACCGCATCGCCCACTCGGTCGGCCTGCGGTCGAACATCACGATCATGTTCGGCACCATCGAACGGCCGGTGCACTGGGCGCGGCACATGGTGCGCACCCGGGCCCTGCAGCAGGAGACCGGCGGTTTCACCGAGTTCGTGCCGCTCCCGTTCGTACACATGGCGGCACCGATCTATCTGCAGAAGAAGTCGCGGCGAGGCCCGACGTTCCGCGAGGCACTGTTGATGCACGCCGTCGGACGTATCGCCTACTACCCCTGGATCGACAACGTGCAGGTGTCGTGGGTGAAGATCGGCGCCGGCGGGGCCCGGCAGGTCCTGCAGGCCGGGGCCAACGACCTCGGCGGCACCCTCATGGACGAGAACATCTCGCGCGCCGCTGGGGCGTCGCACGGCCAGCGCATGGACGAGGAGGCCTTCCGGGAGATCGTTGAACCTCTCGGTCGCCCCCTCGAGCAGCGCACCACGCTCTACGACCGCGTCGCCCTCGCCTGAGGCGCGCGAGGCTGCGCGCTATTCGGCGGCTGGCACCGTCGGCGCTCTCGTCGCCGTCCTCATGTGGGGCGCGTCCAGCGTGCTGGCCAAGTCAGCGAACCACGTCGACGGCCTGACGCTCGCCTTCCACCGCTTGTGGGTCGGCGCGGCCGCCATGTTCGTCGTCTTCACGCTGCGCGGCGGGCGCTTGCGGTTGCGGTTGATGTGGGCGGCCGTACCGACGGGGATCGCGTTCGCGGGCGACATCGGCCTTTTCTTCACAGCGGTGAAGCACACGACCGTGGCGAACGCCACCATGATCTCCGCGTTGCAGCCGGCGCTGGTGCTGTTCGTCGCCCGTCCGCTGTTCGGCGAAAAGGTACGCGCCGCCGATGTGGGCTGGACGCTGGTCGCGCTCGTGGGCGTGGCCGTCGTCGTCTTCGGATCGTCGACGACGCCGGCGTGGAGCCCCTTCGGCGACTTGTTGGCCGTCGCGTGCCTGTTCGCGTGGACCGCCTATTTCATCTTCGGCAAGCGAGCACGAGAGCACCTGGACGCCCTCGAGTTCGTCACCGCCATGTCGATCGTCGCCTTCGCCGCCATAGCGGTCGTGGCCGTGGGGACACGACACGACCTGACCGTCCCCGACGCCGGTACATGGGCGGTCATCTTGGCGTTGGGGTTGGGCACCGGCGGCATCGGGCACTTCCTCATCAACTGGGCCCACGGCCATGCACCGCTCGTGCTGACGTCGCTCCTGACGTTGCTGATCCCGGTCGTGGCGATGGCGGGCGCGGCCATCTTCCTCGGCGAAGAGGTGGTCGCCGCCCAGATCGTGGGCGCGGTGATCGTGCTCGGTGCGTTGGCGATCGTCGTCTGGCGCCGCCAGCCCGAGGAGCCCGATTTACCTCTCGAGGTCGCGGAGCAGCCGCTCTGATTGCAACGCCACGAGGCGTTCCACATCCTCCGGTCTGACCCGGCGCGAGCGAGTGCGGATCGTGTGAAGGATCAACGAGCGCGGCGACAGCAGGTTGTCCTCCAGCCACGCCGTCGCGAACAGCAGCGCGGTCACGACGATCAGCGCTGCGGGTACCAAGAGCACGCCAAGAGAGCCCATTCTCTAGGGGTACCCGCTCGTCGCCGGGCGTGAAACGTACCCTGGGATGCATGGAAGGCCTCTTCGCCGACGACGCAGCCATACGCCAGGTGAGCGGGGAGGCGATCCTCCTGCTCGGAGGCGGCCGCGCATTGCTGATGCAGTTGGCCCATCCCCAGGTGGCTGCGGGCGTGGCCGACCACAGCGACTTCGCCAACGATCCCTTCGGTCGCCTTCGTCGCACGCTCGAAGCCACGTACACGATCGTGTTCGGGTCGAAAGACGATGCTGACCTTGTCGCTCGTCAGCTCAAAGCCATCCACGACCGGGTTACAGGACCGGGTTACAAGGCCAACGACCCAGAGCTGCTGATGTGGGTGAACGCCACGCTGATCGACACCGCGTTGCGCGTCCATGGCCGGTTCATTCGTCCGTTGCGTGCGAAAGACGCCGAGCGCTACTACCAGGACTCGGTCGTCGTCGCCGAGGTCCTCGGCGTGCCGCGCGAGGTGCAGCCGCCCGACCTCGCCGCCTTCAGGCGCTACATGCGTCACATGGTCGGCACCCTTGAGGTGAGCGATACCGCCCGTGAGCTGGCCGACGCCGTCCTCCATCCCCGCCTGCCATTCGTGGCTGAGCCTGGGATGGCTTTGGCTCGTGAACTCACCGCCGGTTTGCTGCCGCGTCCGTTGCGAGAGCAGTTCGGCCTCGGCTGGGACCGCAACCGCAAGCGGGCGCTGTGGCTGGCCGGCGCCGCCTCGCGCACGGTTCTGCCTCGGGTGCCGGCGATGCTCCGTCGAGCCCCCGCGAACGTCCTCGCCTGACTGCGTTCACCGCTCGGCGGGCGCCCCTACTCATTGTGAAGTAATTCCTTTTCTTTGGGCGATCCATTTGGGCTTTGTTGGGCCTGAATAGGTTCGCCATTTCGGGAGTTCCTGTCATAGGGCAGCGGTAGAATTACATCGATGTCATTGGCCGAGCT
>Ga0070741_10001007_pt1 | contig 91890 bp, 65 predicted proteins | sample Coa_R1_4_FD_66440 | JGI IMG/M metagenome (GOLD analysis project Ga0070741, IMG submission 66440) | Surface soil microbial communities from Centralia Pennsylvania, which are recovering from an underground coalmine fire - Coalmine... | ecosystem: Environmental > Terrestrial > Soil > Unclassified ...
CACCCAATTGAGCGCGTATGATTATAAAGTGAACTGCAATGGCCAGTATTTCTCTTATGACTGGACCGACGGAGTGAACTGGAGCTCCAGTAACGGCGGCGTGGCCACGGTGAACTCGAGTGGATACGTGACCGCCTCCAGCACAGGGTCGGCGAAGATCAATGCTTCCACAGTCGGCTTGAGCTACACCTGGACGCAGTTTGAGGGCTGTTACAGCACGGGCATTCCGCTTCAAAACAGCGGGACAGCGAACGTGCAGAAACCGCAGTTTCTCCTGGTGCTATACAGTCAGTGCGGTCAGTATAGTTGCCCGTCCGGCTATACGAGCACTACGTTGGGTGATTTCGTGACGTACCAAGTGCTTGACGCAAACGGTAATGGTATCCCGATCCAAGGTATGACGGTTGTCGAAAGCACGAGCGACGTATCGGGGGCGTGCCCTGGCGCGGTGAACGATTCTTCTGAGTGGACCACCGATACAACCGGCACGCTCACAAGCGGGGACAGTCTGTTCCAGTGCTGTCCACCCGGAACGGATTGCGGAAAGTCCTGGAATCAGTCTTTTACTGTGGATGGGTATCCTGTGTTGATTACGACGGGGATAGCCAATGGACAGACAGGAACCCATAATATATTTCAAGCTGTTTGCAACAATGGACAGGCGAGTTGCCCCACGCTCTACCCAAGTCCGTAGAGCTCGGATAATGACTATGAAGGTTTTTAGAACAATCATTATTTGCGGTTTGCTATCGCTTGCGCTGGACATGGGAGAACACACAGCAGTGCCATCAGCCATCCTCCCTGAAAATCAAGTAACTTTTGTCGGCATACTTAAATGGCGATTAACTTCTTACGACAATAAAAATCGGAGTTTGGCCGCGAGCCTGTTCGATCTCGCCTATCAATATCGCTTGCCCATGGGACTTGAATATATAAATCGGGATATCGTGTGGCGACCTGTGAAGTTGCGTGTTGAGAATAAATCTCTGGCTTCTATAGTGCAGTCTCTAATAGCGGCGACGCACTCTGGTCTCAAGGTAGATTTCTCATCGGGTTTAATCGATGTGTATAAGCCTGAGATTCGATCTAATCCAAGGAATGTTCTAAACACAATGATCGCTGAGTTTCAGCTTAAGGGCGTCGGCCCGGAATTTGCCAGCATTTACCTCGCTGGATCACTGCAGGCCGTCTACCAGCCGGGAACGGCATTCGGAGGAAGCTTCCCCGGAGGTCCTTTTGGGAAAGGTCGTCTGAGTTTCAATTTGCAGAATATGCCTGCTTACAAGATACTGAACTATATTTGCGCGGAGAGTGGAGACCATCTGTGGACAGTATCCGTCCCGCCATCAAAGCTTGAAAAGTTTGGACCCAATATGTGGCGTATCGCACCGCTTGACCTGCCCCATCAGATAATGGTCTTGAATGACCTGAAAAAGGTTTTCACGCAAAGGTTAGATGGTGTTAGAAATTTACTGGAGCGGTCGCCAATTTTGAGACAAACAGCACACTGGAAAGGCCCCTGGCCCTTTGTTGTAGCACTACATCAGCTTCGACCCTTACCCCTGTAAAACGCGTTCGTATCGGAAGACCGCTTACGGATTCTTACAGAACGAACTACAGCATTTCATTGATTGCCTCTTTGGTCTGTACGGGTCTAACCTGGAAATGCATGAAACAAGATCGGGTTCAGTTGATTGAAGACACTTCGCAATTCAGACAGTTGCATCGAGACGAACCATGCCGAAACAAAGAGGAATACGTGGCGTAAGCAAAAAAGAGCAACGCCAGTATGAGCACATCAAGACGAGCGCTCAACGGACTGGCCGCTATGGGAAGCGCGCAAAAGAAGTGGCTGCACGCACTGTCCTGAAACAGCACAAGAAGAAGGGCCATAAGACCGGCCATTGAGATCGGCAACTGCGTCATCATGAAGAAGCAAGTGCTGCCCGGGTTTGGTCAAGCGAGAACATCCTTCTCCTGCCGCTCTTCGACGCCTGCCACGCCGAAGGTTTTCACAACCGGATTGTCAAGGTGACCCTGGAGGTCTCGGAGATCTCCATGCAACCCTGACTCACATCCGCAAACGCATAGGAAGGTTTCCATGGCTTCCACCCTTTGGAAGGGATATCTCTCATTTGGTTTAGTATCCATTCCCATCCGGTTATACGCCGCTGCCCGAAGCAAGAGAATCGAATTTCACCAACTCCACAAACCCTGCCGCACTCGCCTGCGCAGGCCGCTTTTCTGCCCCACTTGCAAGCGTATTGTTGAACCGTCCGAAGTCGTCAAGGGCTATGAGTATGAAAAGGGCCAATACCTTCTGGTTGAGGACCAGGAAATCAAGAAGCTTGCACCCGATAAGGGTGAAACCATGGAAATCAGTGAGTTTGTGCCGCTGATGGAGATCGATCCGCTGTACTACGACGCTTCCTATTACGCAGTTCCGGACAAGGCTGGGCAGAAAGCTTACAGTCTGCTCGTTAGAACATTGGAAGAGACAGGAAAAATTGCATTAGCGACGGTTGTGATGCATCAGAGAGAATATGTCGTGGCCATACGGGTGCACGCCCATGGTTTGACACTCCACACACTCTACTTTGCCGACGAGATCCACGAATTGCCTGAGTATGGTCAATTGGAAAGCGAAGTGAAACCAGAAGAAGTGAAATTAGCGAAAGAGTTGGTTGGTAATCTTACTACGCATTTCAAGCCCGAAAAATACCGTGACGAGTACAAGGCCAAGCTTGATCGGCTTCTTCATGCGAGAGCCAAAGGGAAGAAACTTCCAGTAGTGTCGGAACGTAAGCTGGCGCCTGTGATCAACATGATGGAGGCGCTGAAAAAGAGCTTGGCTTCGCAGGAAGGGTCTGTGCCGAGGGCACAACGCGGGGCCACCAAAGCACGAAGACGGGCTGGTTGAAGACCTGACCAGTGAGTTCGCTATCCACCTACCGACGCAAGCGAAGGTTCAGCACGACTCCGGAACCGAAGCCGGGGCGGAAATGTCCGTCTGGCGGTGGCAGGCGCTTCGTCGTCCAGAAGCACGATGCAACCCGCCTCCACTATGATTTCCGGTTGGAAATTGATGGGGTTATGAAATCATGGGCTGTTCCCAAGGGGCCATCGCTTGATCCAGCCGACAAGCGCTTGGCCATGGAAACCGAGGATCATCCCCTTGAGTACGCTGATTTTGAAGGGGCTATTCCTGAAGGGAACTATGGAGCCGGCCCTGTGATCATTTGGGACCGGGGAACCTTTGAACCTGTAGGAGACGTTCCGATATCTCAACAATACCGGCAAGGTGAGCTCAAATTCATCCTCCGCGGTAGCAAGCTGCGCGGGAGCTTTGTGTTGGTACGCCTTCGAAGACCCCACACAACTGGAAAACCGTGGCTGTTGATCAAGCATCGTGACTCCGAAGCGCACTCTGGCTGGAAAATTGAGCATCACGATGGCTCCGTCGTCAGCGGTCGCAGTCTTTGCCAGGTAAAAGAAGGTTTACCAGCTTCTGGAACTGGAGAGGGCAGCGATCCCGGACGCCTGGTCGGCGCTCGCAAGGCCCCGATGCCACAGATCGTGCATCCGATGCTCGCAACCCTCGTAGATGAACCCTTTACGGATCCCGAATGGCTTTTCGAGATCAAGTGGGATGGCGTGCGGGCTCTTGCATGGCTTCGAAGAGGGAGCGTGCAGTTGTGCTCCCGAACGGGGCGCGTGATTACCCATCGATACCCCGAGCTTGCCAGCCTGCCCAAGCAAGTTCAGGCGGACGAAGCGATCCTGGACGGAGAAATCGTGGTGCTGGATGATGATGGCCGAAGCAATTTTGAACGCCTGCAAGCTCGGATCAATATCACTTCACCCAGTTCGTCCCTCCAGCGCCAGGCTCCGGTTCTATATTGCTTGTTCGACCTTATCTATTGTGATGGGTACGATCTTCGGCACACACCACTTTTGAGCCGGAAGCAACTTCTGCGCCATATCCTCAAACCGGGCCTGCCTTTCGTCTACGGGGATCACCAACTGGAAAAAGGGCGGGAACTCACTGCAGTGGCTCGCAAAAAACATCTCGAAGGTATCATCGGCAAGCGCATGAGCAGCCTGTATTGGGAAACCCGAAGCCGTGACTGGGTTAAATTCAAACTCACACGTGAGTTGGAAGCGGCGATCGGAGGGTATACAGCGCCCCGCAGCTCTCGCAGGTATTTTGGAGCGCTTTTGCTGGGTCTCTATGAAGGTGAATCCCTGCGATTCATCGGGGGTGCCGGAACAGGCTTCGACATCGGCACGCAGAAAGCAGTCTATGAGGAGCTCAAAAGACTCAGAAGCGCCGACTGTCCTTTCGATCATGCTCCGCGGACGAGGGAGAAGGCATATTGGGTTAAACCCAAGTTGGCTGCCGGTGTCAGGTATGCCAACTGGACCCAAGATGGTCGCCTGCGCGCACCTGTGTTGATTTTGCTCCCGAAGGATCGGAAAGCTCGAGATTGTCAATTCAGCACTGAAACTCCGGTTCCGGTCTCAACTGCTTTGACTCGGAGGACCAGGTGAAAAGTCGGCGAAAGGGCCGGCAAACCCGCCGCCCCCGGACGTCTTTTGCCGAGCCGACATTTGACCGCCGAGAAATCGAGAAAGAGCTGTTCCATGGGCACGCTGAGGACCTCTCCATCTTGATTGATCGGAAGAATCTACGGCTTACACACTTGAACAAGATATATTTCCCCGAAGTGGGGTATACCAAGCGACAAATTCTGGCTTACTATTGCAGAATTGCGAAATACATCTTGCCGTTTTTGAGAGATCGGCCACTTGTATTGCGACGATACCCTGACGGAATTACCGGAAAGTCCTTTTTCCAGAAAGATGCAGGGAAAAGAGTTCCAGACTGGATAGAAACGGCGACTATTCAGTCTGAAGAGGAAAAAAGTAAGGAGATCCGGTATTATTTGGCTAACGACTGTGCCGCTCTACTCTACCTGACCAACCTCGGCTGTATTGATCACAATCCGTGGCCCAGCCGTCGCGATAAGCCTGACCATCCCGATTATGTATTTTTTGATCTGGATCCCAGCACTGGAACGAACTTCAAAGTAGTCGTGAAAGTAGCCCGAGCTATCGCTGCCAAACTGCAGGGCCTTGGACTGACAATATTTCTCAAGACATCCGGAGCTACGGGTTTCCACATTTATGTGCCCATCGAAAGGCGATACACTTTCAGGCAGGTTCGAGTATTTGCAGAGATTATCAGTCGGCTCGTTGCAGCCGAACTGCCGAAGGAAACGACGCAAGAACGCACTATCGCGAAACGGCGTCGGGGAACCGTCATGATTGATGCATATCAAAACTCGCCGGGGCGTTCTCTTGTGGCCCCCTACTCGGTGCGCGCATTCCCTCATGCTCCCGTCTCGGCGCCCATCACGGCGGAGGAACTTCGAGACAGCTTAGATCCTAGCCGCTTCAATTTGAAAACAATGTTCGGAAGAATACGCGGCTACGGAGACCTATGGGCCGATTTCTGGGCCACACACCAGTCGCTGGAAAATGCCCTCCGTAAACTTGAATACTCGAAAGGATGAATCTTGTGGTCGTTTACGGGTTGCATTCGTCGCCTGCTGTGTCTCCCGCTAAAAGCGCGGTGCGTCATTCGTATTTTAAGGCCACCATGGGATCGAGTTTCGCCGCGCGACGGGCGGGAATGTAGCAGGCAACGAGCGCCACGGCGCACAGGATCAGAGAAACGGCAACAAATGTCAACGGATCAGTTGGTTCGACGCCAAAGAGCAGGCTCGACAAAAATCGTGTCAGCACAAGCGCTCCGCCGATACCAATGACCACACCGATCAACGCCAACTTGAGTCCCTGCCGGACAATCATTCCTAACACATCGCTTTTTTGTGCCCCCAGGGCCATGCGAATGCCGATCTCGTGGGTGCGCTGGGTCACCGAGAACGCCATCACACCATAAATCCCAATCATCGCCAGCGTCAGCGCGATGGTGGCGAAAATTCCGAGCAGCAGCATATTGAAACGCCGTGGCGCCAGCGATTCGGACAAAGTCTGCTCGAGCGTTTCCACGTGATAGAGCGGCTGGCCGGGGTCGATTTCTCTCACCTGGGCGCGTACGGAGGAGATGATGCTATCTGGATCACCTGCGGTGCGGACGGCGAGCTGCATGGAGTCACACGGCGATTGAAGGTAAGGCACATAGAACTCGGCCTCCGTCTCCTGGCTCAAGCCTTCGTGGCGGGTGTTACCTACTACGCCGACTACGGTCATATTACCTCTGGGCGGCGGGAACTGCTTGCCGATGGGATCCTCTGCCGGCCAAAGGCGGCGCGCCAGGGCTTCATTCACCACAGCAACCTTCGGCGCTTGCGCGTCGTCGTGGTCCGTGAAGGTGCGGCCCTTGAGTACTGGAATGCCCAGCGTGTAGAAGTAGCCCGGGCTTACCGTGAGCATCCGCATCATCACGCTCGTCGATCTCGAGAGCGCTGCCTTGGGCAGAAGGCGGTTGGGGGACATCATCAGGAAACCCTGATAAGGGCTGAGCGGCAAAGAATCAGCGAAAGCCGCCGAGCGAACGCCCGGCAAAGACTCGACGCGGCGCAGGACTTGCGAGAAGAACTCCAACTTTTGCCGGGGCGTGGGATAACGCGAATCCGTAAGGCTGAGATCCATGGTCAGCACGCGCTCCGGCGCGAAGCCCGGGTTAACCTGGAGGACGCGATAGAAGCTCTTGATGAGCAGGCCGGCACCGATCAGCAGCATGAGCGCAAGGGAGACCTCAGCCACGGCCAGCGCTCCCCGAAGCCCGCCCCGGCGGATGGCGGTGCCCGCGGCCTGAGCGCCCTCCTTGAGCCCTTCGGCAAGATCGGAACGCGCGACGGTAACTGCAGGAGCAAGGCCGAATAGGACTCCGGTGAGGATTGAGACCACCAGCGCAAAAAGCAGAACGTTGCCATCCACTGTCGGCACGGCCACCGCCAGGATGCCGCCACCGGCGCCGGGCGGGATGAGACGCATGATGACATCGACACCCCAAGCCGCAAGCAGCAATCCCGCCACGCCACCGGCCAGCCCCAGCGTCACACTCTCCGCCATGAGCTGCCGAACCAGGCGCCAGCGCCCCGCGCCAAGGGCGGCCCGCACCGCCATTTCCCGCGTCCGGGCTGAGGCGCGCGTCAGCATCAAGTTGGCAACGTTGGCGCAAGTGATCAGCAACACCAGACCGACCGCCCCGAACAAGATCAGCAAGGCCGGGCGCAGATTCCCGGCCAGGTATTCGGCTAGGGGCACGACTTTGAGCTCGCTTGCTGGCGGAGCCATCTCCGGGGGAGTTGAAGTGTTGTGGCTCAACCGACCACCGGGCCTTGGAGTCGATGTCGCACGGCCTTGGCCGCCGCTGGCTCCGGCCTGCATCGGCCTGCCAGACGGCTGCGCTCGTTTCCGGATTTCATCAAGGTCCGCCCGGGCGGCGGCGAGCGAGACCCCCGGCTTCAAGCGGCCAATAACCCGAACATCTCTTTGTCCCTGGGTGCGGAGCCGCTCCTGAGCCTGGTTGAGAGCCAACGGCGCCAGGATCTGCACGTTTGAATCCCCAGGGAAACGGAAGCTCGCCGGCATCACACCTATAACCGTGTAAGGAACGGTGTCGAGATTGACCGTCTGGCCCAGCACGTGAGGGTCGGAGCCAAAATACTGTTGCCAGAAGGAGTGCATTAGAACCACCACGTGCGGCCCGCTCGGCTGGTCCTCGTTTTCCGTAAAGGCTCTCCCGAGTTGCGGTTCCACGCCCAGAGTGGAGAAGAAACTGGCGCTTACGAACGCGCCATGGACCCGGGCCGGCGTGCCACGGCCGGTGAGATTGAAGTCGGCGGATCCGGGCCCCGGAGCGCCCTCGCGCAGGCTGCCGCGATAGCGCGTGTCGTAGGCAGCGATCCGGTCCAAAGTGTGGTTCTGATCTTTCCAATCGACGTAGTCTCCGCCCGTGGCGGCTTCGGATTTGAGCGCTGGGATCGATTCAGTAATCCAAACAAGCCGGTCGCTGTGCGGGTAGGGCAGCGGCCGCAGCACCACGGCGCTCACAACGCTAAACATCGCAGTATTCGCACCGATGCCGAGAGCAAGCGTGATCACAGCTACCGCGGTGAAGCCCGGATTTCGCCGCAGTTGGCGCAAGGCGTAGCGTAGGTCCTGGAACAGCGTTTCAAGGCTCCGCAGGCTGCGCTGGCTGCGATGGACTTCCTTCATCTGTTCAACGCCGCCAAAGCTTCGCCGGGCCGCGTAGCGAGCTTCCTCAGAACTCATGCCATGCTGGACGTTTTCCGCCGTCAGCATCTCGAGATGGGTTTGAATATCTTCGCTCAATTCCCTCTCGAGTCGCCCACGGCGAAACAGCGCTAGGAAGCGTAATGCCAGCACGCGAAGCCATTCAGGTATCATTGCGCCTCCAGCATCCTGCCAATCACGGCGGCCATCTGTTCCCAACCTTCCCTTTCCCGCGCAAGCTGCCTTCGGCCGGACTTGGTGAGCTCATAATAGCGGGCACGGCGGTTGCTCTCCGACCGGGCGTACCGTGATTTGATATATCCCTTCTGCTCCAGCCGAAGGAGTGCCGGGTAAAGCGTCCCCTGGTTCAGATAGAGCAGGTTTTCTGAGACCTGCTCGATGCGGCGCGCGATGCCGAAGCCGTGCATCGGGCCCATCATCTCTAACGTCCTGAGGACCATCAGGTCAAGGGTGCCCTGCAAGACCGGCCGTCTTGTCTCACGCATCGTACCTGCTCTCCTGGGTCAGACCTTTTGATAATCAACAGGGCGAGCATACACCGCGACATTTTGATTGTCAACATGTCGGAAGGGCCTTTAGCCGATGCCCGAGACGCCGTGGCGGGATGAAGCATGAATAAGGGGCCTGCGAGATCACCCGACCCACTCACAGCCACACTCTGCCCGCTCTCAATGTGTCTGTGGCGGCACACGACTGTCGCTGCATTTTTCAGCCATGGTCTTACTTGACAGATAGATATAACTCTTTTATAAATCCCTATCGATCAAAAAGGGGGACTCCTATGTCATTCAAGTCGGTTGTTGTTCTGGGCGGCGGCCCAATCGGGTTGATTTGTGCCATCGAAGCGAAGCAGAACTTTGTGAAGAAAGTAACCATCGTTGAAAAGCGTCAGGCCTACACTCGCACGAACGTACCGCAATTGCAAAATGAACTCGTCAAGCATCTAAAAGATCTTGGCTTGAAAGATAAACTGTGGGCGGGCCGGCAGGCGGGTGATTCGGTTGCCTTTGCGAAAATCGAGGAGGCTCTTTGGGACAAGGCGCAACGGGCCGGAGTTCAGATGGAGCGGGGCTACGTGATTGAAGGGCTGATCGGGAAGGACCCCAAGCCGGACGGTTTTTATAAATCGATGACGCTGATCCTCAAGGAATGGGACGACAAAGCAAAGGCGTCTCCCAAATACGGAAAGGGTAAGACGCTGGATTGTGACCTTCTGGTGGTTGCCTCAGGCGGCGGCGCGGCTTCCGATCCGGTGCTTCAGAAGCTCGGCTTTACGTTTGAGAAACTAAAGGCCAAAAACTACGGGGCTTTTGGGATTTTCAACCCCGATGCGGCAGATGGTTCGGAGACTGATATCAATCAGAAGAATATGGTAGCTGGCATCACGAAATCCATCGTTTCCGGGAAGATTGGGTTTTCAACACCCGATCATAATTATCTTCTGGTGACTCTTGCAGGATGCACAAAGGAGGACTTTAAGTATCTGCAGGCAAACAGTGAAAAACTGAAAGAGCTCTTGCTGGCGGTCGGAAAGACGGTGGGGACAGCGGTTCTAAACGAAATCAAGCAGGTGCAGAAGAACCTTGCGGTCTTTAAAATTGCTGTGGTTCGTGCCAGGCAATTTTACAGTGATCAGTATCCGGCAGTGATTGTCGGCGATGCGGCTGTCACACCCCATCCCGAAGCAGGATCAGGCATCGGTACAGGATTTAAGGGATTTCAGGAGCTTCAGAAGCTCTTCCAAGCGCTGAAACACACTCACCGGTCGGAAGATAACACGGCCCTGTTTCTGAAATTTAATGAAAGTTACGAACTGCACGTTTCCAGAAAGGCTCTAGAAGGAACAGATATCATCCTTCGCAACCTGACGAATATGCTCGAGACGTTCAAGTCGGATGTCACAAAGTTCGGTCAAGCGGCAAAAGGCAAAGCCTTGAAAAAGATGGCTGAAGATTTCAAGAACACGATACAGCAACTGATGGATGAAATGGCGGAGGAACGCCGTCAGGCAAAAGAATTCATCAATACTCTGAACGGCATGAAGCCCAATCTTGACTGGGACGCTAGTGTGGGTAAGCTATGGCAGAGAATTAACTTGACCTACTCTCAAATCAAGCAGTTGACGGCGGATATCAGCCTGCTGGATAGCCGGTTGAAAGAGTTGGAGAGCAAGATTCAATTCGCTTGACTTCCGTCCTCCATGGTTACCCGAATTCCGGGGTCGTCCGGCGAGACTTGATCCTGCGACGAGAAGTACCCTTGGGGTGAAGGATTCTTCCACAACTGTCCGCCATTCTTTGACAAATTGCTCGCGGGTTGATAGAGTCCCATTAGCGTAAAAGAGGCTTTCCCATTTCTGCGCATCTTCCGTTCAACCTGCGGATGTTGCCCCTCTTCTATGCCAGTGAGGCTCACGATGCAAGGTACTATTAAAAGATTGATTCGTGACCGGGGATTCGGTTTTATTCGCGCCGATGACGGTCAGGAAGTGTTTTTCCACCGCAGCTCCCTGCGCGGGGTCAATTTCGACGGACTGCGAGAGGGCGAGAAGGTGGAATTTGAACTGGAGAAGGGTAACAAGGGGTTGCGCGCGAACAATGTGCGTGCCGCCGCAAGCTAGCGTCCTGTTCTCGCGCCAGGCACTCAGACTCTTCCGGGACTTTAAAGCTCTTCACTCCAAACCTCATTGAATTCAGAGGAGCGAGGGGTGGACTTTTGCCGGGCCTGCAGCCCTTATCCTCCAAGAGAAGGGCGCTTACGGTGAGGCGTGCAATTTTATCGGGCCGTTTTCTTCCATGCGCTGGCTGATGGGTGAAGCGGACGCCGCTCGAGTCCGCCAACTTTCGCAAGATCTCGATCTCCCACCGCTCGTAGCTCGCCTGCTTGTTCTGCGCGGGCTTCAAAACCCCGAGCAGGCAAGCCGTTTTCTGTCGCCGCAGCTGAATCATCTTCATGATCCCTTCCTCATGCAGGATATGTCCGTAGCAGTGAATCGCCTGCAAAGGGCTATCGCGCTAAAGGAAAAGATCCTGATCTACGGTGATTATGATGTTGACGGTGCCATGGCGGCCGTGGTTCTGATGACAGCGCTCAATTCGCTGGGCGCGCAGACCGAAGTCCACATTCCTCACCGGCTGAAAGAAGGCTACGGGATGCGCTCGCAGGTGATTGGGCTTGCCGCGCGCGAAGGGTGCCGTGTGGTGATCAGCGTGGATACAGGCATCCGCGAGCATGAGGTTCTGGCCCGTGCTCGTGCGCTAGGAATGGATTGCATTGTCACGGATCATCACCTGCCGGCGGCGTCTTTGCCGGAAGCCTGCGCCATCCTGAATCCTCGCCGCGCGGATTGCCACTATCCAGAAAAGAACCTTTCCGGCGTCGGAGTCGCCTTCAAACTCGTCCAGGCATTAATGGGGGACAAACTGTCGGAGCGCGGCGTGCGCTCCTACCTCAAGATTGTGGCCTTAGGTTCCATCGCGGATGTGGTGCCCTTAACGGGTGAAAACCGGGTGATCGCTTACTACGGTCTCGAAGGGCTCAGTGAGATGAAGCCAGGAAGCTTCCCGGCGAGTGCCGGGCGGACAGGTCTTTCTGCGCTGCTTTCTGCGGCGGGGTTGGATGGCAAAAGTGTGTCGGCGAGTGACGTGGCGTTCCGCATCGCGCCCCGGCTCAACGCAGCAGGCCGCATGCAAAGTGCGCGGGATGTGATTGATCTTTTCACTGATCCCGGCAAAGCCCGGGAAATCGCCGAGCGGCTTGAATCTCTCAACCGTCATCGCCAGCAGGCGGAAGAAGCCATCCTGGATGAAATCAAAAGGCGGATTGAGCAGGAGCCCGCGAGAACGAAAGGTTGCTTTCTGGTCTTTGCCGGAGAAGGCTGGCATCGAGGCGTTATCGGCATTGTCGCCCAGCGCCTGGTGGACCTTCACTTCCGGCCGGCGCTCGTCATCGCCATCGAAGATGGGGTAGCTTACGGCTCGGGCAGATCGATTCCCGGGTTCCACTTACTGAATGCTCTCGATTCATGTAAATCTCTCTTTGAACGCTTCGGCGGGCACGCTCAGGCGGTGGGTTTCTCCCTGGCGCCCTCCCGCATTCCTCAGCTTGAAGAGTCACTCGAGGTTTATGCGCGCACCGCGCTTTCCACTTTAGATTTCGAACCCATGCTGCGCGTGGATGCTGAATTGAGCCTCGCTCAGCTTACGCCGAAGTTCTATCAACAGATTCAGAAGCTTGCTCCTTTCGGTTACGGTAATCCTCTTCCGGTTCTCGCATCAAGAGTTGATTTGGTCGAGATGCCTCGTATTCTGAAGGAGAAGCATCTAAGAATACGGGTGGAGGAAGCAGGATGCCGGATGGATGCCATCGGTTGGGGAATGGCGAATAAGGCCGAGCTTCTCGCCCCCGGAAAGTCGGTGGAAATAGCCTACACGCTGATGGAAGATGATTTTGGGGGAAAAACGCGACTGCAACTGGTGTTGCGAGACCTTCGTTGGGGGAGCGAATCTCCGGATAATCAGGATGCCGAGAACCGTCGATGGGACGGGGGCCAATGACCCTTGAAATTCAAGAAAAATCCGCTCGAACTGCAAGAACAAAAATTCGATGTCCGTCGCAAAAGGCTCACCAGGCTGCTGGGACTGATTCTGATGGTGACTCTCGCGGTCATCCTGACCGCGCTCTGGGCGAGCTTTCGGCGGCGAACTGCCGCCGTCAAGGGTTCCGCTCCCTTGCCACAAAATGTAAACCGCAGGCTTTCCGGCTATACGTTCACCCGGTCTGAGGAAGGACGGCAGATTTTCACCATCCACGCCTCCCGCACGCTGGCCTACGACGGTGGAGTCAGCACGGTTCTGGAAGGTGTCCACGTCATTATTTTCGGGCGGCAGGGGAATCGCCACGACGAAATCCAGACGGAGCAATGCACGTATTACAATTCCTCTGGAGCGCTAGCCTGCCATGGTGAGGCCTCCGTCAAGCTGGAATCAGAAGCTCAGGCACAAGTGTCTGCTAGCCAACAGGCACGCCAGCCGTTTCTTCTGAAGACCTCCGACATTTCTTATGATCCGCGCCGTGCCATGGTCTCAACCGACGCTCCCGCGCGCTTCCACTTCGGTTCCGCTTCAGGTTCCGCCGTCGGCCTGCAATATGACACTCGCGAGGGTTCATTCAAACTACTCAAGGATGTGCGGCTACGCATTCCACCTCAGGCCGATGGAGAATCACCCATTGAGGTCAGCGCCGGTAGCCTCGACTACCAGAGGCCCTCGGAACGGATCACGCTGCAAGCCCCGATTGAATGCGTTCAGGGCTCGCGCCGCCTAGAGGCCTTTGCCGGGACCATCTCTTTAAATCCCCAGAACCATGTTACGCAGGCGACGCTGGGCGGAGGTGTCAAGGGGCTGGCAGCCTTGCCTTCGGGAGAAGCTCGAGGGAGCGCTGAAGCGCTCCACGCAGACTTTGATCCTTCCACCGAGCAGGTCCGCCAATTGGTTGCGACCGGTCATGTGAGCGTGGAAGCGCGCGAAGCAGGCGGCTTGCGGCGCCTCACCGCGGAGCGGGTTCACGTTGATTTCGCAGGCTTGAAGTTCCAGCCGCGCTCCGGGAGCGCTTCAGGCAACGCGCGATTGATTTTGGAATCGGCCGCCGGACCACGGGTTGCCGCTCAACCCAATTCAAGTTCTGCCGCTGGCAGGAAAATCCTCACCGGCTCGGAGTTGCAATTCTTGTTTCAACCGGAAGGTGTCCTGAAAAACATTCGCACGGTCGGCCCTGGCCGGATCGAATTGCTTCCCAAAGACCCCGGTTCAGACAGAGAAATCATCACAGGGGGGCAATTGCTGATTGCTTTCAATCAGCAGGGGCGCCCTGAAAACTTGCAAGGACTCTCGCCGACCCGCATTTTGGATCAGCCACCCCCTGATGCGCCCCGCCGCAGGTTGCTGCGTGAGAGTACTGCGGCCAGGCTCGACGCTGAGCTTGACCCTGCTACGGGTGCCCTCGAAACCATCCGTCAGCAGGGCAATTTTGAGTTTCAAGAGGGGGATCGGCGCGCAAATGCCGACGAAGCGGTCTACAAGGCCGCGGACCAACAACTGATTCTTTCCGGACATCCTGAGCTTTGGGATCCTGATAACCGAATCCGAGCCGAGCACGTGATGATGAATTTGAGCGCAGGGACGTCAAAGGGATGGGGCAACGTGCAATCCATCCATTTTGCGTCCGCCTCTTCTGGAGTTAAAAGTAACCGATCGACACAGACCGAACCCCTTATCGTGCTTGCGGATAAGGTTATCGCCAAGAGGCAGGAGCAATTTATTCATTATGAAGGGAACGTCCGCGCTTGGCGAGGCGCGAACGTGGTGGAGTGCTCGTCCCTGAATATCTACAAACGAGAACAGAAATTGACATCGGGATATGGCGTATTGACCTCCTTCTTGCAGGTTCCATTTCACTCCGAAGGGTCTACGGGTGACGGGAGCCGAAGGCATGCAAGAAAGGAGACTGCCAATCAGTCCCTCACGATCCACGCCGACCGGCTGATATACTTGATTTTGGGACGGGAGGCCATTTACCAGGGGCATGTCCGGATGGAGACTCAAAATACCACTCTTCGCGCTGATCGGTTGCGAATTTACCTTTCTCAGCCCCTTGAAGGGAACGATCCGGAGGTTGAGAGAGCGGTAGCCGAAGGGAATGTTCGGGTCAATCAATTACCGGGCAGACATGCCCATGGCCAGCGAGCTGAATATTTTGCTGCGGCAGGCAAAATTATTTTAAGCGGTGGCCCACCGGTTATTTACGATGAGCAGCAAGGGTTCCTGACGGGCGAACGTTTGACTTTCTTTATTCACGATGCTAGCCTTTTCGCAGATGGAGGTGGCAAATCGCAAACCCTCTCCAAACGGCGCATCCCACGGCAATGAGCCATGCAAATTCTCTCCACGGTGGATCTCACCAAGTCGTTCAAAGGCCGCAAAGTTGTTGATGGCATTAACCTAAGAATATCCCAAGGTGAGGTTGTTGGCCTATTGGGGCCAAACGGCGCTGGCAAGACCACGACTTTTTACATCATCGTGGGACTGATTAGCGCGGACGCAGGAGAAGTGTTACTGGATGGGGTGGATATTTCCCAGTTCCCCATGTACCTTCGGGCAAGAAACGGCATCAGTTACCTTCCTCAAGAGCCTTCGGTTTTCAGAAAGCTTACCGTCGAAGAAAATCTGATGGCAGTTCTCGAGACCATTCCCCTTACTCCGCATCAACGACGCGAACGGTTAGAGGAGTTACTGGAAGAATTTGGCCTCCAAAAAGTGCGCCGCAATTATGGATATCTACTTTCTGGCGGCGAGCGGCGGCGGGTGGAAGTGGCAAGGTCTTTAGTGATTTCACCCTCTTTTGTCCTTTTGGATGAACCATTTGCAGGTATCGACCCCCTCGCAGTCCTGGACATTCAAAAGATTATTCTCCAATTAAAGGCTTCAGGAATTGGCGTACTTTTAACGGACCATAATGTCCGCGAAACTCTTCAAGTCACCGACAGAGCCTATATAATTAATAGCGGGCGGATTTTCCGCTCAGGAACACCGGAGGAATTGGGGAACGATTCCGAAGTCAAGAAGGTTTACCTCGGCGATAATTTCAAGTTAGCTATATAATGACGAAACCGCAACCCAGATTAGGACTGAACCTCAAAGTCGCTCAAAAGCAGATTTTGACGCCGGGGCTCGTCCAGATGGTCACGGTGCTGGCGCTCAATAAGCTTGAGCTGCGTGAGATGATTAACCAGGAGATGGTCGAAAATCCGGTGCTGGAAGAAGTGACGGATATTGTTCCTGTCCTCGAAGAGGTTCAGAAGAAGAACGAAAGTGAGCCCACCTTGGCGACACCAAGCCATGAGGCTTCCTCCACGATGAGCGATCACCACGATCCCTTTGAAGAGGTCGATTACGGCTCTTTCTTCAACGACTATCTTGATCCAGGTTATAAGTCGCCGGCTAGTGAAGATATCGAAAAACCGTCGTTTGAGAATTTCGTCTCACGTCCTACTTCGCTTTCAGATCACCTTCAGTGGCAGGTGAATCTTTCACCGTGTTCGGAGGCCGTGCGCGATGCGGCTTATTCCATCATCGGAAATCTGAACGAGGATGGCTACCTGACCGCCACTCTGGAAGAGGTAGCCCAGGCTGGCGAGCACAAGCTGGAGGATGTGAAAGATGCCCTGGCCTTGATTCAGGAGTTGGATCCGGCAGGCGTGGGAGCTCGTGATCTGCGCGAATGCCTGCTTATCCAACTTCGCATGGCGGATTCGGAAGACGAACTTGCCATGCGCATCGTCTCGGAGCATCTCAATGATCTCGAAAGCAAGCAGTATCGCAAGATTGCGAGCGCGCTGGATTGTTCAGTCGAAGACGTGGAGCGGAGTCTTGAGACGATCCGGAGACTGGACCCTCGTCCCGGGCAGCGCTATAACAGCACATTGCCGAGGCTGATTGAGCCGGACGTGGCTTTTGTCAAGGTCGATGACGCATACCGCGTGGTATTGAACGAGGAGGGTCTGCCGCAGTTGCGCCTGAGCCGGCATTATCGCCGCCTGATGGGTGATGGCAACGCCAGCGGTGACGTTCGGAAGTATGTCCGGGAGCGCTTCAATTCCGCACTGCAGCTCATTAAGAACATTGAACAGCGCAAACAAACCATCATCCGCGTTTGCGAGGCGATTATCCGACGCCAGACGGATTTTCTTGATAAAGGATTGGATTACCTGCGCCCCATGATGATTAAGGAGGTTGCCGAAGAAGTGGGCGTTCATCCCTCAACGGTGAGCCGCGCCGTGGCCAATAAATACGCCCATACCCCGCAAGGCGTTTTTGAACTGCGCTTCTTCTTTTCAGAAGCCGTTCAAGGGCCTTCCGGAGCGAGCACCTCTCTGGTGAATCTCAAGCGGACGGTTCAGAAAATGATCGAGCAGGAGGATGCGACGCATCCGCTGACTGATGAACAGATCACGCACCGTTTGCGGGAAATGGGCATCCATGTGACGCGCAGGACGGTGGCAAAATACCGCGAGGATCTGAAGATCCCCAGCACCCACCAGCGCAGGAAAAGAATATGACGCGACGCGGCGATCGCGCTTTTCGACTTTGGGTTTCGGGAGGTCTGCTATGCAGATTGAATATACCGGGCGGCAGATGGAAGTCACTCCTGATCTTCGCCAATATACCGAAGAGCGACTGGGCAAGCTGAACCGCGTCCTTCGCAACCATTGTAAAATTCACGTGATTCTCGAAGCCGCGAAGCATCGGCGTATCGCTGAAATCACCCTCCAGTGGAGGGATCATACGCTGGTGGCTCAGGAAGAGACCGCCGATCCGCGGTCCTCAATTCACGGCGCTCTCGAAAAGCTGGAAAAACAGGCCGTGCGCCTGCTCCAGCGGAAATGGACCCGAAAGCGCCGGCCGGCTCCTGCCTCGGCTGTGATGTTCAACGTGATGGCGGAGCTACAACCTGACGAGACCCGGAAGATTTTGACCACGGAGCGGATCCCCATCAAGCCACTCACGATGGAAGAGGCGATTGAAAGCCTGGAGGCAGATTCGAGGGAACTGGTCATCTTTCGGAATGTCCAGACCGAGCGTGTCAATATTGTTTATCGCCGACAGGATGGGCGACTGGTCCTGGTGGAGCCGGAGCCCTGAGAATCACCGGATGTAGGGCTTCGTGCTCAGGCCAGAGTAACCGTCGGCCTCTCCAACCGGATGCTCCCCCGATCAGTAGAGCAGTTTTCTTCGGCGCTTCTTGCGTCTGCAAAATATCGTGACTGTTCGAACTGCCAAATCCAATCAAAAACGACCCGCGACAGGGCAAAAAAAAGCCCACCACAAAACTCTTAGACAGTTCGTACTGATTACAGGACTCAGCGGCTCCGGTAAGGGGTCAGTCCTCAAGGCATTTGAGGATCTTGGCTTCTATTGTGTCGATAATCTGCCGGTCAATCTGATTCCGATGTTTGCGGAGCTTTGCCGCCAGCCGGGCAGCCGGATCGATCGGGCAGCGGTAGTGGTGGATATCCGGGAGGGTGAAGCCCTGAGCCAGTTGCCCGCGATTTATCAGAAGCTCGCGCAGGAAAGGCCCAAGCCGACTCTCGTATTTCTGGAAGCCTCCGATGAAGTGCTGATGCGGCGCTTTGAAGAAACCCGGCGGCCGCATCCCCTCGGGCGCCATCTGCCGGTGCGCGAAGGTATCCGACTGGAACGGATATTGCTGAAGCCCATGCGCCAGCTCGCGGACGTGGTGATTTCGACCACACGGATGAATGCGCACGAATTGCGGGACTTTGTGCAGCAGCGCTTTGCGGGCATTGAGTCTCGAAAGGCGATGCTGGTTTCCGTCGTCTCTTTCGGATTTCGATTCGGAATTCCCACCGACGCCGATCTGGTTTTTGACGTCAGATTCCTTCCCAACCCCAACTATGTGGTCAGCTTGAAGGAAAAGACAGGAAAGGATCGCGAGGTGCAACGCTATATGGAGCGTTACCCTCAAACCCGGGAGTTCCTGAACCGCCTTACAGAAATGCTCCTCTACCTGCTGCCCCACTATCTGCGAGAAGGAAAGAGCTATCTGACGATTGCTCTGGGCTGCACCGGGGGCCGGCATCGCTCGGTGGCACTGGCGGAGCAGGCGGCAAAAATTCTGGATCGTGAGGGGTACAAAATCCGGCTGTCGCACCGCGATATCGGCCGAAGTGCAGCCTGATACCAGCCTTCTCCCCTGCATCGTTCTGACGCCAAGCGCTTTGGTCCCCGTAAAGGGTAAACTCTGCGAGGCGAATGATTCTCTTTGGCGGTGCGGGCGGCGAGTGATAAGTGACTGGCCAAAACCCAAACTCTGGAATGGACTTCGCTTTGGCACTGATCACTCGTCTTTTATCGCTGTTTTTTGGCTCTCCGGAATAATAAGCTGTAAGAGTTTTTCCATCTCGGCTTGAGGACAGGAGTAATCTCATTGGTAACCTTCCTGGCCATCGATATCGGCGGCACCCACTTTCGAGTGGCGCACTTTGATCCTGAAGGCCGGCTCCTTGAGGTGAAGCATGGTGAGACTCTGCATTCCGGCGGACGCGATTGGATGCTGAAGCGGTTGCAGGAGTATGCGGCTGAACTGGCCGGCAAAAGCCCGTCGTCCGTTCAATCCTGCGGGATCAGTTTTGGCGGGCCGGTGGATTTCAAACGTCAGCGAGTGACCTCAGTTCATACTCCCGGGTGGAAAGATTTTCCTCTTTCAGAGTGGGCGCGGGATGCTTTCGGGGTGCCCTGCCGGGTGGATAACGACGCCAACTGCGGCGCTCTCGGCGAACATCGCTTTGGCGCGGGGCAGGGCGTTGAATCAATGATTTATCTAACGTTAAGCACGGGAATAGGCTCGGGAATCATCTGTCATGGCCAGTTGCATCGAGGCCGGGATAGCATGGCGGGAGAAATAGGGCATTTGCCGTTGACGGATTCGGAGGAGATCTGCACCTGCGGTCTGAAGAGCGGCTGCACGGAGGCGCTGGCCTCAGGCCGGGCTATGGGTCGCAAGGTTCAGGAGTTCGCAAAACTGCATCCGGCTGAATCAGCCCGGATGCTAGAGCTGGCGGGTGGTGCAATCCCGAATCTCTCAGCCCGCGAACTTGCTCAGGCTGCGCAGGAGGGTGACGCGACAGCAATTTCGCTTTTTGCTGAATCGGTGCGCTGGCTCGCTCGCGCACTTCTAATCGCCATTCGGTTGCTTGATCCCGATAAGATCGTGCTGGGAGGCGGCGTGGCCCAGGCGGGCGATTTCCTGGTTCAGTCCATTCAGCAGGCGCTTCAGGAGTGGTGGTCACCCATGTTCCCCTATACCACAGAGATTGTTCTTGCCAAACTGTCTGACTACTCGCCGCTCTACGGCGCCGCAGCGCTGGCCATCGAAGCGGGAAAATCGTTGAACCACATCAAACCATGGATGAGATAAGCATTCCGCGACTTTTCCCTATCGCCATGATGCTCCTCGCCATGGCGACGCCCACCCGATGCCAGGGAGGGCGCAAACAGACGGCTTCTGCCGAGAACTATCGAACCTGGCAAGTCTATGGCGGTGGGCCAGACAACATCCATTACTCCTCCCTTAACCAGATCAATCGAGACAACGTCTCTCAGCTCAAAGTGGCTTGGCGATATGATTCGGGCGACGAGTTCCCGCAATCGGAAATGGAGTGCAATCCGATTATCATTCGGGATGTCCTTTATGCCACAACGCCCAGGCTTCGTCTGATTGCCCTGAACGCAGCTACCGGTAAACTCATTTGGACCTTCATGCCGCCAGAGGAAAAACCTCTGCAGAAGATGCGCAATCGTGGCGTCACTTATTGGAGCGATGGCCACGATCGGCGAATCTTCCTTGTAGCCGGGCCGAACCTTTATGCCATTAACGCAATGACGGGCAAGCTGATCACTTCGTTCGGTCAGTCAGGGCGCGTTGACCTTCGGGAAGGATTGGGACGCGACCCCAGGACGCTTTCCGTCAGCTCCACCAGTCCGGGCGTGATTTATAAGGACCTGATCATCATGGGCACAATCGTGCCAGAAGATTTGCCCTCGGCTCCCGGCGACATCCGAGCCTATGACGTTCGCACCGGCAAAATGAGATGGATTTTCCACACGATTCCTCATCCAGGCGAGTTTGGTTACAACACTTGGCCGAAAGACGCATGGAAATACTCGGGCGGAGCCAACAATTGGGGCGGGATGAGCGTGGACATGAAACGCGGCCTGGTGTTCGTGCCCACCGGCTCGGCGGCATTTGATTTCTACGGTGCCGACCGTCTTGGGGACGATTTGTTTGCCAACTGCCTGCTGGCCTTGAACGCCGAAACTGGGAAGCTGGTCTGGTATTTTCAGGGCGTCCGGCACGATCTTTGGGATCGCGATTTCCCCGCCGCCCCTGCTTTGATCACCGTAAGCCGCAGCGGACGCCAGGTGGATGCAATCGCGCAGATCACCAAGTCCGGTTACGTCTTTGTTTTCGATCGTGAAACCGGCAAGCCGCTGTTTCCCATCGAATATCGAAAAACGCCGCCCTCGGATGTTGACGGAGAAAAGGCCGCTGCAATGCAGCCCTTCCCTCTCCTGCCACCGCCTTTTGCCCGGCAGGAATTTACCCCTGCCGTTGTGACTGATCGCACGCCTGCAGCACATGAGGCGGTGCTGGCGCGACTCAAGAAGCTTCGTTACGGAGGGCAGTTCATTCCCCCAAGCCGCCAGGGAACAGTCATCTTTCCGGGTTTCGATGGTGGCGGAGAGTGGGGTGGCCCTGCATTTGACCCTGCTACAGGGGTACTTTACGTGAATGCCAATGAGATGGCCTGGATTTTAAGGCTTGTCCCGCGTCCGAAAACCAGGGGGCGGGTGAACGGACGCGAACTTTATCTCAGCAACTGTTCCAGTTGTCATAGGGCTGACCTGCGCGGCAGCCCTCCGGAATTCCCGTCGCTCAAGGATATTGGCCAGAAGTACAGCAAACCCCAAGTTGCGGAAATCATCCGAAAAGGCGGCGGCCGCATGCCAGCATTTGCTCCGCTTGGCGACTCGGCGATCGAAGCTTTGACAGCCTATGTGACAACAGGACGAGACACCCCGGCAAAGGCTGTGTGGAATCCGGAGAAAATGGGGCCATGGTTGGAATATATGATTGACGGTTATAACAAATTCCTCGACCCGCAAGGTTATCCCGCTGTGAAGCCGCCTTGGGGCACCCTGAATGCCATCAATTTGAACACGGGCAAGCTTGTTTGGAGAGTCCCATTGGGTGAGTTTCCGGAATTAGTGAAAAAGGGCATTCGCAACACGGGCAGTGAAAATTATGGCGGGCCGCTGGTGACAGCGGGGGGCCTGGTCTTTATTGGAGCGACAGACCATGACAATCAGTTCCATGCCTATGACAAAACCACGGGAAAACTGCTTTGGGAAACGACGCTGCCGGCGGCTGGAAACGCCACGCCAGCAACCTACGAGGTTGATGGCCGGCAGTATGTTGTGATCGCCGCCGGAGGCGGGAAATGGGGAGCGCCATCGGGAGGCAGCTACATTGCCTTCGCTTTGAGCCGTTAAATTCACGGGGACTCATTTGAAACCCACGAATGCTCCTGAAAGTCCGTTGCGCTTCGCCCAGCGTCTGCATAATCTTTAGGGATGGCGCCTAGAACTATTCAAAGTCTTCCGCTTCCGAAGGCGGCTATTGGCTTCCGCCCCGAATATCTGGATTTCCGCCGGGGCATCCGAGTGGGAAATCTCGAGGATCACGAGCGGATCACGCGCATCCTGAAGCTTGAACTCGAAGCGCGCTATGGAGAGGCGTTTGTGACCGAGCGGTATGGGCGAGGGGTCTACTGGCAATGGATCGGGTATCTGCCACGAGCGAACCGCCTGGCAAAGCCGCTCTCGTCACATGTGAGCTTCGGCTGCGCAAAACTGTTCGTCATGATCGATACCGAAGATAAGCTCTTTAAATGCGGCCTGCAGGTTGAGCGCGGACGGATTGAACCCACCGACCGATCGTCCGATTACAGCCTCCGTTCAGATTGGGACTGGCACCGGCTGGTGAAAGGGCTGAAGCCCGGCTCGGCCTTGGAACGCGAATTGAACCGGCTGGTAAACCGCGAAGGTTTCCATATCCACGCCGGAACGTGGGGCGAGCCTGCACCATTTTCCAAGACGAATTGGCCCGGCGTGCAGAGACTGCGCAAGGTGCTCGCAGCGGTAGCCAGGAATGAGTGGGCGGCTTTACAGCTCTATTACCCCATGAGCGAGGATGAAGTGCGCGGCTCATCCGGTGTAGACCTGATCGAAGCCATGCTGGCCATCTTTCGTGAAGTGACTCCGACCATGAATCGATGCATGCAAGTGCAAATCCACGAGAGGCGTGCCGTTTCTTGAGGGTGAATGGCGAGGTGCAATGTCCCGGCTCCTGCCGTCGTCCCGGCGGCATTCAGACGAATTCAGCGTTTGCTGTGGGGAGGTTTTCCTTTGTGTCGGGAGATGTAGCGGGCCGGATTCATCGACCTCTTCTTGGGCGGTGAAGCAGGGGGAACAGGAGGAGGATCAGGGGCGGCTGGCGCGGGCAATTTGGCCACAACCTGGTCAAACAACGTTGCGCGCGGATTGGGAGGCTTCTTCTTGCCACCCTCGCCGTGGCGGTAAGGATGCTCGCTGAAACACGTCTGACAGATTACTTTGACGACCTGTCCGTCCACCATGCTGGCAATAGCATGATTCAACAGCAGACGGCAGCGAGGGCAGTAATCGTCAATCAAATCGCCTAATCGCTTTCCGAGATCGGTCATGCAGACCCTTTCGCACTAATTTCTTTGAGGGACTCCTTGAAGGGATTATAACCTGCAACCAGCCAAAATCAATGCCACCTATTTTGTGACGCGGGCAGCGCGCTTCCGGTTACGCAAGCTAACGCCGCATGATGCGTTGGATGGAAAGGGCCCGGCCATCCGCGGGATTGGCTTCGATCAGCGCCCCGCAGAGTCGCACATCGCCTTTGGCCACTTCGAAGCGTGCTGGCATCTGATCCAGAAACTTCCTGATGACCGCTTCTTTTTCCATGCCGATCACGGAATCATACGGCCCGCTCATTCCGACATCAGTGATATAAGCGGAGCCTTTAGGTAGAATCTTTTCGTCCGCGGTCGGAACGTGGGTATGAGTGCCCACCACCGCCGTAACGCGGCCATCCAGATACCAGCCCAAGGACAGCTTTTCGGAAGTGGCTTCCGCATGGGCATCCACGATGCGGATTCTGACGTCGGCAGGAATCTGAGCAAGCAGCGCGTCCGCAGTGCGAAACGGGCAATCGATCGAGGCCATAAAGATCCGGCCTTGCAGGTTCAGCACGGCGTAGGGTACGCCCGCGGAAGTCTTCCCCAGAAAAAGCCCGCTCCCGGGAGCCTGCGCCGGGAAATTGGCCGGGCGCAACAGGCGCCCGTTTGAGACTCCAGCCAGATAAGGGATGATCTCTTTCTTATCCCAGATATGGTTGCCGGAAGTGAGCACCGCAATGCCGGCACCAAGCAACTCCTCGACCAAAGGCGGTGTGATGCCAAATCCTGCTGCGGCGTTTTCCGCGTTAGCCAGAATGAGATCGGGATTAAATTCCTTCACCAGATCCGGCAACTTTTCCTTCACAATTCGGCGCCCCGGCTGGCCGAAAATATCTCCAAGGAATAAAACCCTGAAAGGACTATCCACGCCTTTATTCTCCCAAGAAATTGCTGAAGTTCTGTCTGGAAAATACGTCCATCCGTTGCGCTGTCCCTGAACAGGCTGCTGAAGACCCGATTCTGCTATACCCCGCCCTTCTTCGGTCATTCTGATGCGCCAAAGGCGACGACGAATCCTTGCATTTGCTTCATGCTATAAATACAGGGATTCTTTGGCTTCACTGTCGGTCAGCGTCAGAATGACTGGCGAAGTGCTGGAGTGGCAAATGGGAGGATTATTCAGCAGCCGGATAGGATTGAAGGCGATTGCCCCTCAGGCGACGGAGCCCAGAAGCTGGTCCAGCACCTGATTGCACTCGTCTACTTTTTGATCCAACTGACGGGTGATTGCCTCATATCTGGCCAGCAACTGGTGATAGTCATCCGCGATATTTAAAGCCGCTAGAATCGCAGCTCGCAGCGAGTCCACCGTCTGCGTTCGAGCGGCGACCGAACGCATTTTCTCATCCACGAACCTGGCCAGCAGACGGATGTATTCCGGGTCAAGCTGGCCACGCATGTGATATTCCTGGTCGTAGATATAGACGCTGATTCCGTCCTGCGAGGGAGTGGCCAAGTCAAGCCTTCGTCACAAAGGTAGAATAGATTCCATTATCCCGCAGAATCCTGCTTTGTCAACGCTTCGACCTGCTCCAGCAGCCGCTCCACGCGCGAGCGCACCTCCTCCCGCTCCCGCCGCAGAGCCTGAATTTCGTGTTCCAAAGCGCTCTGATGCTGAGAGCTCTCCTTCAACTCAGTCTTGAGCTGCTCAATCTGTTGCAAAAGGGATTTATTCTCGGTCTGCGTTTGCCGGAAAATTTGGGCCATTCTCGCAAGCTTTTCTTCCAGCTTCTGGAACTGATTCATCGAGTCTGTCACGATCTTCTCTCTTCGATAAGCTGCTTCAAAGCCGGTCGGGCACGAACTGGGCGCTGACTGGCGGCTGAAAAATCCATAGCGGTGACTTTACGCCGCCATGCAAGCAGAGCAACTTTTCATTTTGACGGTTCGCGAAGCAGAAGGGAAAACCCCTTCTTTTGGCTCCAACAAGCCTTCACTAGCCTCTCAAGCACCCAGCCCAAAATTAGAAAGTTTAACCTAAATCTCCGCCGAATGCACTCCACTCAAATGGTCGGCATTCTCCGGTGTTCACAGTCTGACCCAACTTGACAACCCGGAATGACAAAAAACGTCACATGGACAGCTTCCATACCCGCTTTTTGATCTGAGCTCACTTTACGCAACTCCTAAAGCCCACAATTCAGGAAGGATAGTCCCTTGATTAGTAAATACTAATCTCCAGAGGTTTGGAAAATCACTTGCCCTTCTTCGTTTCTCCATTCGGGGTGAGAGTCACGGATGGAAAACCTACTTTGAAGGAGATGTTCATGAAAAAGGATTCAAGAGGCTTCTCATTGATTGAGCTTCTGATTGTTGTGGCGATCATTTTAATTATTGCGGCAATCGCCATTCCCAATTTGCTGCGCTCGCGCATCGCCGCCAATCAGGCTTCAGCGGTGGGGTCGATCCGCACCATCAATACGGCCGAGGTTACATACTCGACGACTTACAACAATGGCTACAGCCCGACGCTGGCGGCGCTGGGGCCTGCTGCGGGGGGCGGCAATCCTACGGCGACGAACGCCGATCTGATTGACAGCGTGCTGGCCAGCGGCACGAAGAGCGGCTATACCTTTACATACACGGCTGGCGCTCCGGTAAGTGGCAACATCAACACGTATGGCGTGAAAGCCGATCCGACAGCTCCCGGCACTTCGGGCCAGAATCACTATGGCTCCGATCAGTCGGGCGTGATCCGTTACAATACAACGGCGGCGGTCAGCATTACTGACGGCTCAACCCCGGATACAACCGACCAACCGCTCCAGTAGCTACGCATCACTCTTCGTTCAACGCGCAACGTTCCTTCGGGGGAAGTCACAAGGCTTCCCCCCACTTCATTTTGACGAGATGTCCCAGCATTCCCGCCAGGGCGAAAAATGACTGGTTCCTGAGCTCGTACATCGAACAACCGTTTTACACGATGACACGATGATAAGATAGGCAAAGATGGCGGTAGGGATCATGACTCTGCCTATGCTCGCTGTTGAGACAAAGAATCTCACCAAGGATTATGCCATCGGCTTCTGGCGGAAGCGTCCACGGCGGGCTTTGGACCATCTTAATCTGCAGGTTGAGATGGGCGAAATCTTTGGCCTGCTGGGACCTAATGGCGCCGGTAAAAGCACGACGCTCAAGCTTCTCTTTCGTCTGATTTTCCCCACGTCAGGCTCAGCGCGCATCCTGGGGCACGAACTGGGTGATCTTGCCGTCCATGCTCACCTGGGATTTCTTCCCGAAAACCCCAGTTTCTACGACCACTTGAGTGCCCGCGAGTTTCTGGAATATGCCGCTCAACTCTGCGGAATGGATTCCACCACAACGCGCCGCCGCGCCGGCGAACTTCTTGAGCGGGTAAAGCTGGCCGAGACGGGCGATCTCCCTATTCGGAAATTTTCCAAGGGCATGGTGCAGAGGCTCGGTATTGCTCAGGCCCTGATCAATGATCCGGAGTTGATCTTTCTGGATGAGCCAATGTCCGGACTGGATCCGATTGGCCGCTACGAAATGCGCGATCTCATTCTGGAGCTTCGCAAGCAGGGGAAGACGATCTTCTTTTCCACCCATATTCTTTCTGACGCGGAGATGCTCTGCGATCGGGTTGGCATCCTGAATCGCGGCAAATTGCTGGGTTCGGGCGATTTGCGCCAGATTCTGCGAATGGAGATTTCCGCCACGGAGATGGTGGTTGAGAGTTCTTCTGCAACCACGCTTGAAAAGCTCGCATCCTGCGCCCAGAGCCTCACTCGCACCGGAGGCCGAGTACGACTTGAGTTTGGAAGTGAGTACGACACAAATCGGTTGCTCGAACTCGCGCTATCGTCCGGAGTTCGAATTGTCTCTCTCAATCCCGTCAAGTCTTCTCTGGAAGATTATTTCATGGCGCAAATCGGCGCGGTCATGGAGCAGCCAGTGCCGAAAAAAGATCGCGTTCAGACTCGGTAAGATACGGCTTGACTGCCGCTTACCAGTCGGTTGAAAAACCTCGGCAGTCTGCCATTCCGAGGGTGCCGAAGGTCGTGAGGAATGGAGTCAGTTTCTTATTTGCAGAGCGAGTCCCTCCCATCACTCCGCTCTGAGTCACAAGGGCGGCGCTCAGAATCGTCATTCGACAAACTGCGAAGCTTGAGCGTGTAAACCGATGATTCATCGCATTTTGAGTATCGCGCGTCATACGTTCAAGCAATCGGTGCGCGATAAGGTCCTTTACAACCTCATCGCCTTTGCATTCCTGCTGATTGGAGCTTCAATTCTCTTCGGTAAGATTTCAGTTGATATTCAGCGCATCATTCTCGTCAATCTGGGCCTCAGCGCCATTTCCATTTTCGGGCTGCTTATTGCCATTTTCATTGGCGTTAGCCTGGTGTGGCGGGAAATCGACCGGCGCACGCTCTACAACATTCTTTCCAAGCCTGTTGCCCGCTGGGAATTCGTTCTGGGAAAGTACCTGGGATTGCTTCTGACCCTGCTGGTGAATACGGCCATTATGGCTGCGGGGTTCTATCTGGCCCTCTTTTATCAGGACCGTCGTTTTCAGGCGCAGGATGTGGCTTCACTTGAAGCCATCTATTTCATTCTCCTCGAACTGGCTCTCATTGTCGGAGTTGCTTTGCTCTTTTCCTGCATCTCCTCGTTGACGCTTTCCGCCGTCTTGACATTCTGCATTTTCATCATCGGCAATCTGCTGGCGGATATCCGATGGTTCGGCAGCGAAACGCACAGCACTTTGGTGTCGGCAATCACCACTTTTCTTTATTACCTCCTTCCCAATTTCAGTCTCTTCAATGTGATTGGCAGCGCAGCGCACGGCGATCGCATTCCGGGGCATCTCCTGATTTCGCGGTCGCTCTATGCGTTGCTTTATGCAGCCATTCTGGTTTCGGCTTCGATTCTGATTTTTGAGGAGCGTGAGTTGCAATGAAACTCCAGAAAGCCTTGCCGCGACCTCGGCAGTTGCCCCGCGGCCTTTTATGGGCGACACTCGTCGCCGCGCTGGCGGCTCAGTCCGTGCTTCGGTGGGCAGCGGGATCGGTGCAGGCAGGCTCGGCGGCCGCGACCACTCCACTCTATGTTTCTTCCGGGAAGCTACTGCGTGATCTGAGCCTGGGATATGAGGGCCTTCTGGCCGATATCTACTGGACGCGAGCGGTTCAATACTACGGAAGAGAGCGGCTTTCCGGCCACCCACGTTTTGACTTGCTCGGGCCGCTGCTGCGAATCACCACCACGCTGGATCCGCATTTAATCATCGCCTACCGATTCGGAGCGGTCTTTCTCGCGGAAAAGCCTCCGGGCGGCGCCGGTCAGCCGGCCGAGGCGCTCCAACTGCTCCGCCGAGGTATAGTGGCAAATCCCCAATATTGGCGCCTTTGGCAGGACCTGGGGTTTATCTACTATTGGGACCTCCACGATTATCGCGCCGCGGCGAGAGTCTTCAGGGCGGGCAGCGAACGCCCAGGAGCGGAAATCTGGATGAAGACGCTGGCGGCTGCCGTGGCCGCGAAGGGTGGCGATTTGCGGACGTCGCAAGTTCTCTGGGCTCAGATTTACCGTGCAACGGAGGATGAAACGGTGCGGAAGAGTGCGCTGGCCCATCTCGAAGCGCTCAAAGCCGCGCAGGATCTTGAAGAACTGGACAGGGTTCTGGTGTTTTATGAGAAGCAGGCGGGGCATCGGGCAGGTTCTCTCAAGGATTTAGTGCGGTCGGGTCTTCTGGGTCGCCTGCCGCTTGATCCTTCCGGAACTCCTTATATCGTTGCTCCCGATGGAAAGGCCACTCTGGGACCGGGAAGCCCGATCGATTTGCGCCTCATTCATTGAAAACTCGCAGGGCTGCCTCTCTACGTTTCTCTTGCCGAAAGTCATGAGTTATGGCATGAAAATGCGTGAGGAAAAACTCGCGCATGCTTTATGGAACGCTCTCGGCGCTGGCAGTTGCTTTTCTTTTTTATTTGACTGATCCTTACGGGAACCCCCGCCATCATGGGCCGGTTTCAGATCATTTCGACGGCCGACGATTTTTTAATCCTGGCCCGGTCAGTGAGCATGGCTTCCGCGATTTTCTGCGCTGGCAATTTCATTCCGAACGCGGCTTCTGGCCCGAGTTCATCGACGAACCACCAGGTCCGCCTCCTCCCGCCCGGGTGGAGGGGGATCATTTACGAGTGACGTTCATCCAGCATTCAACCGTGCTGATCCAAACGGCAGGCTTGAATATTCTGACTGACCCGGTCTGGTCAAAACGCGTGGGGCCGGTTCCGTGGCTGGGGCCGCGGCGGCGGCGCTCACCCGGCCTGCGAATCAATGATCTGCCGCGCGTCGATCTGATTCTGCTCAGTCACAACCACTACGATCACCTGGACCTGCGGACGCTCAGGAGTTTGCAGGAAGCACATGCGCCGCAACTGATCGTGCCGTTGGGCGTACACGCTTTACTGAAGTCCAAAGAGCTGGGTCCGGCAGTTGAGCTTGACTGGTGGGAGGCCTTCTCGCTTCGAAACGACCTGAAAGTGACGTGTGTGCCCGCACAACATTTTTCTGTGCGCGGCTTCCGCGATCGGAATAACGCCTTATGGTGCGGATACGTGCTCGAAGGGCCGGGAGGCCGGATCTATTTTGCTGGTGATACGGGGTATGGACCTCACTTTGAGCGGATTGGACGCCAGTTTGCGCCCATTCGCCTGGCGTTGCTTCCGATCGGCGCTTATAAGCCAACATGGTTTATGTCACCCGTTCACATGTCACCGCACGAAGCCGTGCTCGCGCATCAGATGCTCGGAGCCCAGACGAGTGTTGGCATTCATTTTGGAACTTTTGCCCTGGCGGACGAAGGCGAAAAAGAGCCGGAGATTGATCTGCAAAGGGCCCTGAAAGAGGCTGGTGACCCCATGCCGCAATTCTGGAAGCTGGGCTTTGGTGAGGGGCGTGACGTGCCGTCCTGCAGTTCTGAGATGACCAGAGTTTCTCCAATTCAATGCACCTCTCAGTCTTAATCGGCCGCCTGATCGGAATTGCCCTCGTCAGCTTTTGATTTCTCCCCAAATCGTTTATACTCCCTGCCTTAAAACAGGCAGGTGGCTGGAGGACTTTTCCGTAACCTGCTAACGCCACTCTACTGAGGAGACCTATGAAACGAAGCATGGCGCTGGGCGTGGTGGTATGGATGTTTGGAGCTGTTGCCGGTTGGGCAGCGCAGCCTTATCCGGTGGTGATTGAACACAATGTGCTGGTTCGGATGCGGGACGGTGTTACTCTGCGCGCTGATATTTACCGGCCTGACGCTCCAGGAAAATTCCCTGTGCTTCTCGAACGCACGCCTTACAATAAGGCGAATGAGATAGAGACTGGCTATCTTGCGGCCCGGCGGGGGTACGTGACGGTGATCGAGGATTGCCGTGGCCGTTATGCTTCCGAAGGCGAGTGGTATCCCTTCAAGCATGAATCCCAGGATGGGTACGACACGGTGGAGTGGGCTGCGTCACTGCCCTCATCGAATGGGAAGGTGGGAATGTTCGGCGGGTCTTACGTGGGCGCTACGCAGATGCTTACCGCCATCGCTCACCCCCCCCATCTTGCGGGAATCTTTCCGGTCGTGACGGCATCGAACTATCACGAAAACTGGACATACCAGGGCGGAGCCTTCACGCAGTGGTTTGATGAATCCTGGACTTCAGGTCTGGCCCAGGATACGCTGAATCGGCAGGTGGCGAGAAGCACCGATGCGATGGCGGCAATCCGCGCGCTGCCGCTCGAGAATTATTCCCTCTTTCCGGCTCCGCCCACTCTCGGCAACGCCGGCCTTCAGAAACTGGCACCTTATTTCCTGGACTGGCTCCATCATCCCAATTACGACGATTACTGGAAGCAGTGGTCGATTGAAGCGGACTATTCGCGCATTCGTGTGCCGGCATTCCACGTGGGAGGCTGGTATGACCTTTTTCTGGGTGGGACCCTGCGCAACTATGAAGGTATCAAGGCCCATGGCGGAACAGACGCAGCCCGGCAAGGTCAACGATTGCTCGTCATTGTGGGCGGGCACGCCGGGCTGGGGCGTCAAGTGGGCGATGTTGATTTTGGGGCTCAGTCTGTCATCGATCTCAACAAGCTCATGCTGCGTTGGTATGACGGCCTTTTGAAAGGCGAGGCCAACGGACTGGCTCAAGAAAAGCCGGTGAAATACTTTGCGATGGGCGTGAATGAATGGCGCGAGGCAGATGTCTGGCCGCCGCCGGGCGAGCGGCCAACTCGTTTTTACCTCCACTCCGCAGGCAAAGCGAACTCCGTGCTGGGCGATGGAACGCTCATCACCAACCCGCCTCACGGTGAAACGCCCGACAGGTTTGTTTACGACCCTTCCGATCCCGTGCCGACCATTGGTGGCAGACTCTGTTGCGATTCGCTTCATCTTGAACCTGGAGCGCGTGATCAGCGACCCAATGAGGCACGGCAGGATGTGCTGGTTTATTCGACTCCCGTATTGACCCACAATCTGGACGTAACCGGACCGGTGCACCTGGAACTTTACGCCAGCTCGACAGCCGTCGATACCGATTTCACGGCCAAGGTGATTGACGTCTCGCCGGACGGCTTTGCCCGCAATGTGACCGGCGGCATCCTTCGCGCGCGCTATCGCAATTCCGCTGAAACACCCGAGTACATGACGCCCGGCGAGGTCTACAAATTCACGATCGATCTCTGGGCTACAAGCAACGTTTTTCTGAAAGGCCACCGCTTGCGTCTGGAAGTATCAAGCAGCAATTTCCCCCGTTTCGATCGCAATCTGAATACCGGCGAGAGTCCGGAAACTGGCAGCCGATGGGTAAAAGCAACACAGACCATCTATCACGATTCCGCGCACCCTTCGGCCCTGGTGTTGCCCGTGATGGCGCATTGAAGGTTAATGCCTTGCCTCTAGCGGCCTCCATGGAGGAGTTGCCAGGGTTGTCTTTATCCAGCTGCAGGCTCTTCTGGAGGAATCTCAATGGGCGCCATTCAGCGCGCGGGATGAGATACGATTCAGGAAACCCTTAACCGCGCTATCGGTGGCGGGATTGGCTGTTCGGCTTTGGGGAACGGGAGAGGGTGACGAACGGTTGGGCGCAACGTGCGCGGCTCGCGCTCGGGCGAGTTGGTTATAGACGGCTGCGATGGCCTTCGGGGCCAGATCAAGAGCCCGCAAATTAAAGGCGCTGGAAGAGAGAAGCTGATCTTCCACGGCGGAGAGAGATTTGCCTTGCTGAATGCCCGCCTGTACTCCGGCCTGAAGCCACTGGAGAAATCCCCTGAAATTAGCGAGAGTTTTCACAGTGCTGGGGTCACCATGCCCTGGAACGTAGGTTGTTGCATTCCACTTCTCAACGTTGCCTAAGGCGTCGATCCAGCGTTGAACGTTGCGCGAGCCCATTTGCGGCACGTATCCGTTCACGTAAAGATCGCCCAGAAAAATCACCTTTTCCCTGGGCAGGAAGACAGCCGCATCGCCCTCGGCGTTGCCTGGCTCATCGCAATTCAAGCTGAGCACGCGAATTTCCTGCCCTCCCATGCTGAAGGACGTGGTTCCCTGAAAAGTCTGCGTGGGAAAAGTCAGATGGATGCCGCGCATGTGACGAGGGAGTTCCGGGTCGAGAGACATTCGCTTGACGAGACCAGATTGATAGGAGCGCATCTGAGCTTCGGCCCCGGAACTTGCGATAATAGTGGCACGCTGCTCGGCAAACACCTCGTTGCCTAATATTTCGTCACCCTGGGAGCCTGTGTCGATAACCATCCGCACCGGAAGATCCGTACGCTGGCGAATTTCATAAAGCACTTCCCGCGCATGGAAGGGGTTGTTGGCCGTGTTGATGACGATCACCCCATCGTTTGTAATTACAAAGCCCACATTGCCCGACCGATTGAAATTCGGATCGCCATTCTGGTCCATCATGTCATCGGGAATCCAAACGAAGGTGTGGGGCGCCAGTTGCCGGACTTCGTAGAGCTGATTCGCCGCGCAGAGCGGGGGAGAAGAAACAACTCCGGTGACACCAACGGTGACCGCCAGGCAAGTGAGAATGCTGCGGGCCAGCCTCCTCAGACATTCCCAGCGTGCCAGCAACCGAAATCTTTTCCACTCCATGGGCAATTCCATCGTCGTTCTAAAGCCGCGCCTTCAACTTCTTCCTCTGACACCAAGATATTGAATATCCCTTCCCGATGCAAGCTAACGCTGACGGATTCAAAACCTCTCCCTTATGCCGGTCATTCTAAGGCTAAGCGGAGAGGAGAAATACTGTGATTTCGACTTAGGAAGCCCGTCCATCAGCTTTGCCCTCCGATTTTTACTTCCTTCATTGCATCACGCCGTAAGCAGCTTCGGTATTAAACATCCACAAAAACTCGTGCCCGCCAAAGGTCGCCCTGCTTTTCAAATGCGAGCTGATGATAAGTGATTGCCTTCACGAGGCTCTTTAAATGGTGCTTTGAGGGATTAAATTTTTCTCCCTGCACCATGGCCGTGAGTCCGGTTTCACGGAGATCAGTGAACTTGAAATCACAAGGTAGCCAGCGCTCTGCGTCCTGAAGATAAAGGATTTCACTTAGCCAATTCACCAGGAGGCTGAGCCAGTCCGAACCCTGGACTTGAACGGTTCTGGATTCCAGCGGCGCAACAGAATCCAGATTCACTCGAAGGGAAACCAGGGCACGGGCGGCATTTTCAAACGCCTCCTCGCGCGTTATTCCCCACGCCTCAAATCCAACATCGGCGGGGTGGTCGAGGAAATGAAAGGGCTCCATCATTGGGATCGGACTATAGATTCATCTTTATACTTTGATTTTATTGCACTCTGATGTGGGAACAAGGCGTCCTGACCCAACGGTTTTGCATGGCGGGAAATCCACGCTAGAATTTAGGTTTAAGGAGCGCCTCAATGGAAAAAGAAGTTTTTAAAATCGCGGATCGTGAATTCCACTCCCGTCTGATCGTTGGCACCGGAAAGTATCGAAGCTTTCAGGAAATGGCTCGCGCCCATGAAGCTTCAGGAGCGGAAATTGTCACGGTTGCGGTGCGTCGCGTGAATCTGACGGATCGTAGCAAAGAGTCGATGCTGGATTATATCAACCGCGAGAAATACTTTATTCTTCCAAACACCGCGGGTTGTTACACCGCCGATGAAGCCATTCGCACGGCCCGCCTGGCGCGCGAGGTGGGGCTTTCCAACTGGATCAAGTTGGAAGTGATTGGTGACCAGAAGACTCTGTTTCCCGACAATTTTGAGCTGGTGAGGGCCACGGAAGTTCTCGCGCGCGAGGGATTTGTCGTGCTGCCTTACACGAACGACGATTTGATCTCCGCGCGTCGGCTGATTGACGCAGGCGCCGCCGCCGTGATGCCCCTGGGAGCGCCGATCGGCTCAGGGTTGGGCATCCAGAACCCGGCCAACATTCGCATACTGCGCGAGATGATTCCAGATATTCCGCTGATTTTGGATGCCGGAGTTGGGACGGCTTCCGATGCCGCCGTTGCCATGGAATTAGGAGCGGACGCCGTGCTGATGAATACAGGCATTGCCGCAGCAGAAGACCCAGTCCTAATGGCCGAAGCGATGCGACACGCTGTGATTGCGGGCCGAAAAGCTTATCTCGCCGGACGGATGCCTAAAAAGCTCTACGCCACTGCTTCAAGTCCTTTGGAAGGCGTCGTACGATGACCGTTCACCCTCTGGCCTGATGGCAGCCAAACCCCAGCGCGGTCCGAGGAGAAACAAGGCCTGGTCGCTGTGCGTCGTGACGCTTCCGCATCCTTGCCATCGCAGACGGACTCGTCCTGATTTCTAACGGGGTTTTGTCCCTTGTGGGTTCAGCGAGGCGGCGGCAGGATTCTTTTCCTGTTGAGGAAGCACATAAATGATTTCACCCTGCCGCGCCATATGAAGCTCTTCGCGCGCATAGCGCTCAATGGTTGCGGGGTCAGACTTCAGACCCTGGACTTCCTTCTGAAGATTCTGATTTTCCTGTTTTAATTGTTGAATTTGATGAGAGAGCGACTGTTGCTCGTGGCGCTTCTCGAAAAGCGTCAACAAGCCGTCAGCTCCAAAAATTCCATGGGCTATCAGCGCAATGCAAATCAGCGCGCCCGCCACCCCCACGACCCGGCGAAAGTTTGGGTTTCGGCCATTCCACCGTTGCATGTTCAATCTCTGCAACCGAGCATACACTTCACTGCTCAAGGATTCAATACAAAAGCATTGGCTGCGGTCATCAGTCTTTCAAGCTCGCGATCGGAGGCAGCTTCCCCGTAGACGCGAACCACCGGCTCAGTGCCCGATAAGCGCATCAGAATCCAGGAGCCGTCCTGGCAAATCATCTTCAGTCCGTCGGTGCGATCAATGTGAGCCACCTTGCGCGAATCGAATTCATTCCAATCACGTTTGAGCTTTTCCAGAAGCCGTTTCTGAACCTCAGGTTTCAGGTGCAGATTCACGCGCTCGGAGTGATAAGCGCCCACTTTCCCAAACAGCACCTCAAGCTGCTGCCGCACTGAAAGCCCTCGACGGGCTATGGATTCCGCCAGCAACAGACAGGCGAGAATACCGTCTTTTTCCGGCAGATGCCCTGCAATGCTCATCCCGGCGCTCTCTTCCCCGCCCATGGCAATCTTTCCGTCTTTGATGAGTTCGCCGATATACTTGAACCCCACCGGGGTTTGGTAAAGCGAGACGTGGTGATGTTTCGCGACAGCGTCCATCAGATGAGTGGTGGCGACTGTTCGCGCCAGGCCGCCGTGCAGCTTGCGAACCTCAAGGAGATAATCCGCCAGCAGCCCCAGAATATAATTCGGATGAATCCAGGTTCCGTCTGAATCCACAATGCCAAAGCGGTCGGCATCGCCATCGGTTGAAAGGCCGACAGCGCAGCGATGTTCCTTCACGCATTTCCCGAGATCTGCAAGATTTTGAGCGCTGGGTTCCGGCCCCACGCCGGAAAAGAGCACATCACGGAAATCGTGCAGGACGTATACTTCAATGCCATACTCGCGGAGCAGATGGTCCAGATATCCGCGGGCGGTTCCGTAAAGCGGATCATAGGCTATTTTGAGCTTGGCGTCGGCAATGGCTTTCAGGTCCACTTTCCTGCGGATTTCTTCAAGATAGACAGGCCTAGGGTCGGCAGGGCGATAAAGTGGAGCTGTAAACTTCGGTCCTTTCAGTGAGCGTTCACCCGCCAGGATCTGCTCCACGCGTTTCTCGATCTCGCGGGTCACTTCCGGCATGGCGGGGGCGCCATCCGCCGTTGAGAACTTCAGGCCGTTGTATTCCGCGGGGTTGTGGCTGGCGGTGATGTTGATGGCCCCCTCCAATCGCTCCTGGATGATGCCAAAGGAAATCGCGGGCGTCGGATGAGCGCGAGACGTGGTGTGTACCTCAATTCCGTGTGAGGCTAGGATTTCCCCAGCCGCTTCGGCAAACTTTTCGGAAAGGAAGCGTGTGTCGTAACCCACCAAAACCCGCGGGTGCGTGGAATGCTCCAGCAGATAGTGCGCTATGGCTGATGCTGCCAAGCGTACATTTTCAAAGGTGAAATCTTCCGCGATGATTCCGCGCCAGCCCGAAGTTCCAAAGTGGATAGGATTTGTCGGCATTTCATCTTATTGTATATCCTTGCGCTGTGTTTGGTGCAAGAGTCTGAGATTGCCTTCGGAGAAGCTTATGACGGATAAGATTGTGATCCTGGTAACCACCGGAACTTTGCGCGAGGGCAAGCGAATTGCCAAGCACCTGGTGGAATCACGCCTGGCAGCCTGCGTGAACATCAGCCAGCCGGTCCGATCCATTTATCGTTGGCAAGGGAAAGTCATGGATGATCGGGAACACCTGCTTTGGATCAAGACCACGCGGCGGCTTTTCGAAAGTGTTAGACTGGCGATTTCGAAAATGCATAGCTATACCACGCCGGAAGTTATTGCCCTGCCCATCGTCGAAGGGGCTTCCGACTATCTTCAATGGATCGACAATTCCATTCAAGCGGAAAGGTCCGCATGATCCTTTTTAACGTTTCCAGAGGCTCTCGATATATGCCGGGTCTTGAGGCGGCAGAACGCTCATTGCGCGGGCGTGGCGGGATTGGAAACTGCAAATCATCTTAGAAGCGTGCTGCGAAGCCGGAAGAAACAGCTTTGACGTCTCAGAATAGCGCGGGGTGCTTGCGACGGGCCGAGAGGAGGCTGAGTAGGAGTTATGACCATTTACGACGTGTGTGTGATTGGGTCTGGCGCAGCCGGAGGAGTGGTTGCGAAAGAGCTTGCCGAAGGCGGCGCCAAGGTAATCATGCTCGAAGCGGGCCAGGAAGTTCCCCCTTCGCGCTTTCTTTCCCATAGGTGGCCTTATGAGTTGCCTTATCGCGGGCTTCGGGGCGAGAAGCAGGCCCTCTTTTACCCTAAGGACATTGCGCCGGTTCGCTACGAAGACTCTGACCCTGTCGGAGTGGACCGCATCCGGGTGCTCGGTGGGAGGACACTGCACTGGAATGCCGTCACTTTGCGCTATGCACCGCAGGATTTTCGGGAGTGGTCTCTGGCGGGAGTTGAAGAAGATTGGCCGTTGAGCTACGAGGAATTGGCGCCCTATTACGATCGCGTCGAACGGATTATCGGCGTTTCGGGGAGGAACGACCATCTGGAGATTGTCCCCGCCGGCAATCACTATCTGCCGCCCATTCCCATGCGTTGCAGTGAGCGCATTCTGGCGCGGACTACGCAGGCGATGGGTATTCCGCTGATTCCAGTGCGCAAGGCGGTGCTCACGGTGCCTTACGACAATCGCCCGCCCTGCCACTATTGCGGTCATTGCATGGACGGGTGTGACGTAGGCTCAATTTTCACCACGCCAGCTTGCATGCTGCCGAAGGCCCGCGCCACGGGGAACTTCACTTTGCGGCAAAACGCTATTGCGCGCGAGCTTTTGGTGGATCAGGAAGGGCGTGTTCGCGCTGTTTCATTTGTTGACAGACTGACCCGCAAGGAAGAGGAAGTTCGGGCACGCATCTTTGTGGTCTGTTGCGCCACAGTGGAATCTGCCCGCCTGCTGTTGAATTCCAAATCGCCCCGTTACCCCAACGGTGTCGGAAACTCAAATGGCGTCGTAGGCCGTTACCTGAACGGACATCAGACGGCGAGCGTGAATATGTACCTGGAGGAGCTTGAAGGAAAACCGCCGGTCAATCAGGATGGGGCCACCGACCATGTTTATGTTCCACGTTACAACCAACTCTTTGGAAAACATGATTATGCCGGTGGATGGGGCATTCAGGTGAATTTTGCCTCCTATATGTTTCCTCATCAGGCTCAAAGCCTGAAGGGATATGGAACGGAATATAAGGAGAGGGTGCGCAGGATGCAGCCGGGTTTCCTGTTCCTGGGAGCTTTTGGCAAAACGGTTTCAAGCGCGGAGAATTATGTGACGGTTGATCCAACCCGGCCCGATCAGTATGGAATCCCGACGCCCGTCGTGCATTATCGCTTTGTGGAAAATGATGTTGCCTTGTGGAAAGACATGACCCAAAGCCTGATGGAAATCTGTTCGCGGATGAAAGGCACGGCATTTCAGGGTTTTGGCCACGAGCCTTCGGGTTTTGCGAGTCATGAAGTAGGCACAGTGCGGATGGGAAAGAACCCCAAAACCTCCGCCTTGAACAGCTTTTGCCAGTCGCACGAGGTGAAAAATCTGTTTGTGACCGATGGAAGCTGCTTCACAACTTCCAGCGAAAAGAATCCCACCCTGACCATTATGGCGCTCTCCATGCGCGCGGCAGATTACATCAAGCAAAAACGAAAGCAGGGTGAACTTTAAGAGGGCTCGCCGCTGCTTTGTCCCGTTTAATGATTTACCGTGGGGCCAGATCATTATCCCACTCACCATCCCTTCCCCCTGCTCGGAGAGGAACGCAATTCCCCTCCTTGATTAAGGAGGGGGTAATGTGTGGTTATGGTAAAAGATTCCCTGAGACAGGACACCAAATCCCTCCCTTGTATTAAGGCGTCTTATTGTGTTTCAAGCCTCGGCGTTGTTCGGATCAACGGAATTTAGAAACGCTCGTGGCGTTGGAAGGAATAGGATGGCGGCGGAAAATAATACACTCTCCGTGTAGAATTTCTTCAGTGCAGATTGAAGACGCAAAATTGCTGCCTTTATTTTTCATAGACTTAGAAGTTCTAATGCATTGGTTAAGAAGTTGCTTATTATTTCCACGCGTGGCTATTCCGGGTCATGGCGCTTCGGGTGTGCTGACCAAGGAAATGGCGACGCCCGCGGTTCCCCCCTCCCCGCGGCAAATAGAGGCTCCCGGAGCGGGCCGTCACTCCACAATATCGACGGCTTCTCCGGGAGTTTTCATTTTCATCTGCTGTTTTTGATGGATTTGCCCTCCTTGGATTGTCCAGCCGCTTGATGTACGCTAGAGTTTAAGAGAGATCAGGGACTTTTGACCTGTTTAAGACCAAACTTCGCGAGATTCATATATTGAAACGCAAGATTCTACTGACTTTTAATCTCTGGTTTATCCTTCTCCCCAACCCACTTCCTGCACAAGAACTCGCCCGCGAAGCCCTAGCCTGTTTCCCAAACGATACTCAGCAAATCGCCTACGTCAATCTTGATCAGTTGCGTGCTTTGCCGAACTACCACCAACTGCGACGCGCGATATTTAGCTTGCAGATGCAGAATTTCGAGGAGTTCCTTCGTTCACTGGGGACTGATCCTGAGAAAGACGTGAATGAAATTGTCGTAGGTTGGCGTGGCCCCGTGAATGATCTTTCTGCACTCTTTGGGATTGCTCAGGGTCAGTTTCGCCCTGATCAGGCGCAGAGTTATATCGCACGGGAAAAGCTGCCCTTCCGCCAATATGAAGGATTTGCACTGGATGCTTTCGGATCGGGTCTCGGTCGCGACGATACTTTCTTCACGTTTCTCAGCTCTGACCTGGCCGCGTTTGGCCGCTTAAGCGATCTCGAAGCGGTGGTGGATGGTTATCTTGGCAATCGTGTCGTATTGAATTCCAACTCGCAGTTCGTGAATTGGGAGGCTGAATTGGAGGGATCAGGTCCGCAGTGGGGCATCACAACGGGTAAGGCAGCAGCCAATTTGGCGGTTCCTTTGCTTTTAGGTGAGTCCAATCAGAAGGTCGACTTAAGCAGCCTTCTCAGTCCGATTCGGGCAGTACTATACCAGGTCCATTGGGACACGGATTTCTCAACCCAAATCGCTGTCATCTGTCAGGATGCCCAGAGCGCCGGAACTCTGTCACAACTCCTTAACCTCTGGCGTGTGGCGGTTTCCAAAACCAATTCCAAGCCTGCAGACGTCACGCAGTTTATTCAAGGGTTGGAAATTCAAACGGACGGGGATCGCATTGAGCTGGAAGGCTCAGGCCCGCCGGATATTTTGAGCCGCCTCCTCCACGGGACCGGCCCTTGATGAAGTTACAGCCGTCGATCCGATCGTTGAGAGAATGGCAGGCTTGGCTATTTCTTTTCGATCAATCGCTGGTAATCCGCAGGGTCATCTATATCCCACAACACAGTCGGGTCTTTGACCTCGAGTTCATATGTCTGATCACGATATTGGTGCAGGACGGTATTCGCGCCCTCCGCAGGGTCCAACTCCAATAGAGGCTGAAATAATGCGCGGTCAATCAGCACCGGATGTCCCCGACGCCCTTGAAACCGGGGCACGACCACCCGAGCGCGTGATTCCAGGTACGCCCCACAAAGCTGTTGGATCAATTCACTTCTTATCGCGGGATGATCGACCAGGCAGAGCAACATCGCCCCAATTTCTGGCGCCCGCAGAGCGCGAAGACCTGCCTGAAGTGATGAAGTTTGTCCCTCCTTATAGGAGCGGTTGATAACCACCTCCGCGCCGGTAAGATCCACCTGCCGTCGGATTTCCTCAGCGTGATGGCCAAGTACGACCGTAATGCGCTCGATTCCCGCATCGCGAAGACTTTGCAGGATATCCTCGAGAAAGGTACGTCCACGATATCCGAGCAACGCTTTATCCTGACCCATGCGGGAGGATTCTCCGGCTGCCAGGACAAGCCCTGCGATCGCCCTCTGGCTCATAAGGTTTGTCGCGCTTTGGCGTGGAAGGCGAGGGATGGAGTGGAAGGCAGGGCATTCCGGCGAACGGCAATCATTTCAGCCACGATGGAGACAGCTATCTCTTCAGGGGTCAGAGCGCCAATATCCAGTCCGACAGGGGAATGGACGCTCGCGAGTTCCTCGGACGCAAAGCCTTCTCGTTCCAGAACTTTCTGGAATTCGATCAGCTTGCGCTTGCTTCCAACCATGCCGATGTATCGCGCGCGGGTTCTAAGTGCCCACCGCAGGCAGGTGAGATCTGCTTTATGTCCGCGGGTTGCAATGACCAAGTAGGAGAATTCATTCGGCTGAAGCTTCGGGAAAATCGCCTCCCAGGGGCCGGAGTAGGTTTCAGTAGCGGTCGGGAAACGCTGTTTATTGGCAAAGGCTTCCCGATCGTCGCAGACAACCACATCAAATCCGGCTATTTCGGCAATTTTGTAGACCGAACGCGAAACGTGTCCGCCACCAAAAAGGTAAAGGGTGGGTGTTGCGAGAATCGGCTCAACAAAGATATCGAGTGACCCCCCGCAGACCAGCCCTTCGTCGTAGTCCGGATGATTGTTCAGGTTGAAGTGCAGACGGCGCGGCTTTTCTTCGCGCATCACATCCTGCGCCACAGCCCAGACTTCCGCTTCGACACATCCTCCACCGACAGTGCCTACAATGGAGCCGTCATCCCGCACCAGAATTTTGGAGGTTTCATAACTTGGTACCGAGCCTTGCACCTGGATGATGGTGGCCAACGCCCCGCGCCGCCCAGCCTTGCGCAGTTTCGCAATTTCCTCGTAAACGTCCATCGTCTGTTCTCAAATATTGAGGTTAAACATCACGCTGAGGGATGTCAAACCGCCAGCCAGTTGCCATAACCCTCTCGCCGCAACCTGTCATTTCGAGGAACTGCAGATGACAAGGAATCTTGCAGGTTCTTGATTGTAAAGCGAGATTCCTCGCTTCACCATAAAACCAAAGGGGTCAGAACTGCTTTTGAGCAACCTGTTGGGAAAAGAATCAAATTAGATCTTGCCTTCTTTTGACTCAAATGAGCAATTATTCGGGATTTTCTACCTTGGGGCAGCGAATCTCTCGGTCAAAATAAGGCACAAGACGCGCTGGGCCGTGCCAGCCGTCCAGATCGATATTCTGGAGGATGTCGCGGGATTGGCCCACCGCCCGCGCATTGGCTGCCGTATTGGCCACACGAACTTTCAGATGGTTCAGCCCAGGGTGGATATGATCTGTCACGTCGAAAACATAGGGCGACCATGCTCGTGACCCTACCCAATGACCATTCACCCATGCTTCCGCCACCACTCCAACTTTTCCGCAATCCAGCAGAAGTCGTTCCGCAAGAAGCTGGCTGGGGATAGTTACATCCTTTTCATAGACCATTCGGCCAGAGAAATGTTCCAGCCCAGGTGTTTTCCACGTCCCCAAGGGCAGCGAGGCCGGAGCCGTAGAAAAAGCAAAGGGCGATTGAAGAATTTCCCTTGTGGAAACCCGAAGAGTCACCGCCTGCGTTCCTCCCGGCAATGGAATTTCGGAAGTTGCACCCACAGACTTGTCATCGACGAACGCCAGCCAGGAATGCTTCATCGCTGGCACTCTCAAGGCGCCAGCGACGCGAGGGACTGGAAATCGCAACCAGCGGTATCCATCCCGGACGTTCTGCTCTGGCTGGTCAAACGACCGGCAGGATGTCAGCAAACCTTCCACCGGAGCTCCGTCCGCCTGCTCAATGCGGCACGTGAAATGCGGCGCAGCGGGATTCACAGCATGGTGTAGGAACTTCAGGAGTAAGCTGTTCCAGCCCGCTTGCAAACGGATTGGAATGCGGTCTGCAAAGCCATCCGTCAATTCGTTATAAAGCGGCCGGAGCCATCGGGAATAGACTTGGCTTCCATTCAGGAAGACCGCCCTGGGATTCGGAGTGGCCAGAATGAGAACAGCTTCAGCAGCTCTGGGGCTGTAGACATTCGTCTGGGCGTAGACAGTTCCTTCGGGTGGCGAGAGCCGCAGAGGTTCTCCGTAGTTAACAATAAAGCTCTGGTCGCCGTAGGGCCCGCCGCTGATCACCAAAGTGCCCAGGTTCCAGCCGCCAGGCTCGGCACCAGCATGATAGTCCGCTGCGTTCAGCTGCAGCCAGTGAAGTTCCCGCTCCCCTTCACCCCGGTAAACAGCCTCGTAATTGGCTTCTTCCTCAGGGGGGTAATGTTCTTCCAATCCGCGATCCTCCGGATTGGGAAAGGGCCCGATCACGTTCCATTCACGGATGGAGCAGTTCATGGGCGAAAGCCATAAGGGGTTCCATTCAAGGCGACCTTTCGGATTCAGATACCAGCGCTCGCGCATGCCGCGATCATTGGGATCATCAAGGGCCAGCGCATAAGGCAGGGTTATGGAGTCACCCTCAACTGTTACTCTCCATTCTCCGGTGATTTCAAGCGGCTCCAAGCGTGGAGATGCATATTCGCCCCGATAGAATCTTGTGCCGCCGCTGAGAGCAACGAAGCCAGGTTTTTCGCCAATAAGCGCCCTTGCGCGAATTGTAACCTCGCGATCTGTTCGAGTGATGATGTAAAAGTCATCGAGGTTCGTGGAAGACAATGCCAGAGGCTGGGCGAGGCCGGAGGGATCGAAGACAATATAAGCCGCGTCCCAAGGGCCGAGCGACAGGCGAACCCGTGTCCGCTGGCCCTGAGTTTCATAAAAGAGCGGAGACCGCTGCGCGGTGTGCGCATCCCAACGCTCGGGGCGACCCGTAGCTCTAAGGGATAATAAATTCGTGCGAGGCTCTGCCGTGTCATTCACCACCCAGTAGAGATGGATGCCCTGCTTGATTTTATGCAGCACGTAGAGGTGATCCGTGGGGCCTTGTTCAACATCCACGTCAGGATCCGTGATGATCTGTTTCAGGAGCTCGATCAAATCCATCGCCGATCCGGTCAAGAAATAAGCGCGCCCTCCGGCCGAATTCTGTTTGAGCCGAAACGCTTCCAGGGTGGGCCGTTGATCGAAGGTCTCGTTCCAGAGCTGTTTAAGTGCTTGATCATCCCGCCCGGATTCGGTCGAAATCGTAGGCAGACGCCGAAGCGCAATCACGGTTCCACCCGCCTGATAGAAATCGCGGATACGCTCTGCTGAGGTCCGGCGAATGGTGGACATGGGCGGCAGAATTAAAATCTGGAAGCGCGAATCCGCGATGCGCAACCGATGATCTTCCAGCGAACTCCGTCCGAGATAATGGTCGTCCGCCACCTTGTAGTCAAGACGAGCTTCACTTAGCCGGAGCTTGAGTTCCGCATATTGCTGATTCGTCTCTGCTGCATCATCGCTCCAGGATGAGTTGTCTAGAAAATAGCGGGTGTGCTCGTTGCGAAATACCGGAGCGGATTGCCCCCAGATCGAGACTTGTGGATAGATGAGGAGAATATCGGCCACGTGATGGCTTTCACAGTTGATGAAGCTGATCCGCCGCATCTGGTCGGCGTAAGCCTGAAACCATGGCAGATAAGGCTGGCTGCGGAACCAATCCGGCGGGAAGTTGATGCGCGAAAGATCATAATCGAAGGCGTGAGGAATAAACTCGCCGATGTTCCATGCCCCGAGACAGTTTGATACTCGCTTCATGCCTTCCGGACTGAGATAAGAGTTCATGCCCTGAACGCCCTGGTTCTCACACACCACATGACGACCTTCAAAATCGGCAACAGAAGCTACTTCCTTCAGCCAAACGGATTGCCGACCCCATTCAAGCAGCGTGTCGCAGCCGGGATTGCTCATCGAGCGTAGAACGCGGAAAAAATCCCCCTGCTGGGAGGGCCCGAAAAATAAGGACTCTTCCCAAACATGCCCGGAGTGCTCGATTTTGTGCTGATGGCACCAGTCTGTGACTTGTTTGAAAAAATTATCGGAGTAGAGTTCGCTCACCGTGTCCAGCAGGTCGCAACGAACTTTTTCAGTTTTGGGGCCGATGTCGTAGGTGAGAGCAGGCAGATAAGGCTCCAGCGAATATCCGGCCTTGCGGCGGAAGGTTTCAAGCAGGCGGGGCGTCCAGGGCAATTTAGCCCCATAATCCCCTTCATGGTCTGCAAAAGTGGCCGGCATGGCGTTGCCAAAATATTCTCCGTAGCGGCGGTAGAACTCTTCATAGTAAATTTCGATGTACTTGGCGATAGCTTCGCGGCTCATCAAATCGACATGACCATGATCAGGCTGTCCTATGGCGCGTTCGATGCTGTATGTGAATACCATCCATTCACCTTCGGGAGCGTTCCATTCCAGCTCTTTCGCGCCCGGCTCAAAAGGCAGAACTTTCAGACTCTCGCCGTCGAGAGCTTCCCTGCCTTGCCGTCGCGCAATTACAACCGCGGCAGTGCGGGAAGGCAGAGGGATGCGGACCGATCGCGGACCGTGGACGACGGTTTCAGTCGGGCGCAGGCGGTGCATATGGAAATCCGGGTTTGCCGCCACGACACGGCTTTTGTTAATGCCTGGCATCCAGTAGTCCCGCGCTTCGCCGCTCGGCCACTCGAATTCATCCACCATGCAGAGCGAAAAGCCGTAATCTCGCGCCGCTTTGAGCGCCTCCCCTACCGCTTCCCACCAGTCTTCTGAAAGGTAGGGTGTCTGGAGTCCGTCGCGGTTATGAACATAAGCACCGTAGACGCCGTGGTCGACCATTTGTTTGATCTGCCGCCGCAGTTCCGCGCCCTCCAGCTTGCCGTTCCAGAACCAGAAGGGACGGATGCTGTAGCGCCGGTCGGGATCTCTGAATTGGGCGTAGAGCGCTTCAAGGCCGGTCGCCGAATGTTCACTCTGCGCGAGCACTGGCCATGTCGGACCCATGGCCAGCCCTCCCAGTCCCACAGCACTGATTCCAAGAAAATTCCGGCGTGTGATTTTATTCACATCATTCTCCTACCCTCTGGGATTCATGGCGGAAGCAGAGGTCATCTTCTGTTCGTTAAAAAAGTGTGCGGCTTGTCTTCCAGACCAGAAGATCGCCTGGCAATGCCGCCATGTTTAAGCGGCAAACACTGCTCGAGACCCTTGCCAGATCAATGACCGCCGCTTTGGAGTTGCCCTCTGACGGTGAAGGCTAGGCCGGCCAGCCGTGAGGTCCAAGACGGGTCACGAATCTGGCAGTGAGGTGGTGAATCCTGGAGAAATCAGAAGCCACGGTTTTCAAAGACGGAAGTCTGGCCGCCCCCCTGGCTTCATCTCGCTCACCGTGCGCGTGGCAACCAACACTTCTCGGGGCTAAGAGGATTAGCCTGCCACGCCAAGCCTTTCCTTGGTCTCTTCCTGAAGCTGATAGAGCGACTTGAAGTTTTCAGGCATCGCCGGGATCATGGGCGGAGGTCCCGCAAGCCGGGCATAAAGTGAGCGCATGCCCCGGACTTGGTAAGCGTGCTGTTCATCGTTTGCCACGCGGGGACCGTAGTAGATGGGGAAAGCGTCAGCAGCACGATATTCAAAGATGAGCGTTCGACGCGGATGCGGTGACCGGTTGGGCAGTGAACTATGCGGGGTCAGGCAATGCATAAAGATGACACTTCCTGCCGGAGCTTCCAGCGGGATCGGCTCTCCGTACTTGTGAACGTCTTCTGTCAGCATGCCGGCGAATACACCCTCCGGAGTTTGCGCCGGAAGGTAACGGTGATGCATTCGCGGAATGACTTGCAGACAGCCATTTTCCTGAGTTGCATCATCCAGGTAAATCAGGACGGTCACGAGGTCGGTATTGGTGTGAGGGAAATAGCTGAGGTCTTGGTGCCATTCCACCGGTGAGCCAAGACGTGCCGCTTTCATATTGAGCTTACTGTGCTGCAACTGAATCGAAGGCCCAACCAGGCATTCCACCCGGTCCAGAAGGCGATCATCAGTAGCCATCGCGCGGAAATTCGGGTGCTGCTCAAAAGGATTATAGATGCGGCGGACCACAGGCTTGTCACCAAGCGATCCAGGCTCCACTTCCAGAATACTGTCGTAATTGCCAGAGGCCAGCGCCTGCTCGCTGATATCTTCAATCGTGCGGTCCACCTGTTCGATATCCTCGGCGTTGAAGACCGATTTCACTACCACATAACCTTCCCGACGATATTGCTCAATTTCCTCTTCGGTGAGTCGATACGCCATTTTCTTCCTCCATTAAAGTGTGATAACGCTTCGACTGCCTCGGGGCACATCGCATGAAGCATGCCGGCGCTTTCGTTCCCGTAGTTCATGGTTTTTTTGCCCGCGATTCAGCCGACGTTTCAACAGAATCACTTTGTTCCTGCCGCTCCTGCGATTTCATTTTCTGAAACTTCAGGAACGCCGCCTGAGATTTTGCGGCAAGTCCCAGATGATGATAGACACGGCCTAATGAATAATAAGCCGAGGAGAGGCTTGGATCAAGCCGGACAGCCGCCTCTAATTGCTCTCGAGCTTCAGGATAGTTTCCAATTTCTGCATCAAGGTTGCCCAGATTAAAATAAGTGCGTGCGTAAGAAGGATCGAGCTTCTCAGCCGTCTGCATCTCACGCCGGGCGCCCGTATGGTCTCCAAGCCGGCTGAGCAGGATCCCATAGTGCAGATGATAGTAGGGATTTTGCGGACTCATTCGCAGCGCCTCTTCGAATTCCTTCTTCGCTTGATCCAGTTTGAATTCGACGACATCCACAATCCCGAGCATGAATTCAGCCCGGTCGTTTTTGGGGTCCAGTTCAAGAGCTGTCTTGAAATGCCGGGCGGCACGGTCGTAGTACTGATTGTCATTGTTATCGTTTCCCAGCAAAAAGAAACTCATGCCCAGGTCATAGATAGGGGCCGCGAGTCCCGGCTGCAATTGCTCAGCATGTAGGAAGGATTTGATGGCCGCGATTTGGCGATCCATGCGCTGATAGATTTGACCCTCCGTGATGAAATAATCCGCCCGATGCGGCTGGATTTGGATCGCCCGCTGGATGGCAGCTAGAGCTTCAGCTCTTTTGTGGAGAAAGTTCAGTGCCTGGGCTTTTAAATTCAGATAATCGGAATTATTTTGCAGGTTTTTATCTTGGATCGCCTTCAGGGCGCTTGCGGCACAAAGGCGGTCTGAGCGCTCGACGCATTGACTCAACTGGCGGAGCTCAGGTGAGGTATAGGAAATATGTCCGCGCGTCCTGTTCATGCTGAGCCCGAGCAAGGCATCTCTTTCAATGCCCGCCCCTGGTGCGTTTCCGCTCTTCATTCCGCTTGAAATGCCGCGGGTCAGTTGAGGATTGTCGGATTTCTCTCTTGAGTCGGGAACCGAATTGCCCCCATCACTTTTGTATGTACTCAGGACAGGGCTGTCACCAGTTTCTTCCGGGTTTTCGCCTAAAGGATGGGCACTAGGCGGATGGCTGTGAAGTTGCGGATTGGCCTGACGACTAAGGGATTCTGCCAGGCGGGATTGTTTCTCAGCCGACTGCGTGTCACCTAACCTTCGCAGAAGCTGAGCGAGTTGGGCGGGGAAAGCCTGTTCCTTGGGGAAACGCCGCTCGCCTTGCTCCAGTGTCTTGCGGGCCTCTCGGAGTTGGTGCGCTTCGATTTGCGCTGCGGCGAGCTCGCGATAGGCAAGGGCAAAATTGGGGTCATGGGCTACAGACTGCTGCAAATCAGGCAGGGCCTCAGAATTCCGGCCAAGCCTGCGCAGTGTGGCGCCGAGATAAAGATAAGCCTCGCCAAAGGTCGGATTCAGAGCGACTTCCCTCTGAAAATCCCGCAAGGCTAAAGAATAATCGGCGCGATTAAAGGCGATCAGCCCCAGGTGAAAGTGGGCGATTGGGAGTTTGGGATTAAGCTTGACCGCCTCAAGGTACTCGGCTTCAGCATGCAAGTTGTCATGGCGCGAGATGTAGGCGTTTCCCAACAGCAGGTGCAGCCAGGCCGATTGCGGGAAGCTCTCATAAAAGGTTCTGAAGTCAGCAAGTCCGGCTTTTTTATCGTGCAAAGCATGATCCTGCTCGATCAGGGCATAGAGAACATACGGGTCGTGATAACCGAGAGCAAAAGATTTTGCGAATGCCTGGCGTGCGGCTTGATGATCACGAAGGGAACGATAAGCCATGCCCAGATAGAACTCAGTCTTGCCGGAGGCAGGAAGTCGCTGGAATATAAGCAAAGCTTTCTCGGGCTGGCCGAGTGAAAGCAAAGCAACCCCCAGATCGAGATTCAATTCAGGATTTGCCGGAACGACCTCAAGGCCGCGGCGGGTCCAACCAAGCGCTTTCTCGAATTGCTGCTGCTGAAGGAGCAGGACTGAAAGATTATGATAGGCTGTCGTGCTTCTGGGGCAAGCTTTGATGGCCTGCTCGTAGGCGTTTTGGCGCGCTACGACAGAGAGTTTAAGGCTTTGTCCCTGTTGAAGCCATTGGTTGAATTGCTGGTTCTTGGAGCAGTCATCAGAAGGAACGGCATGGGCGAGAGCGCTTGGCGGGACGCCCGCCACCGCAATGATGAAACAAAATGGAAGCAGGTTGTAAACCCACAGTCGATGCCCAAATGAGTGCAAAAGGACGCATCTCGCATCAGCGAGGGTAGACCACAATAAACTGGCTATGTAGTGCAGGTTTGCAAGGAGCCTGTCCGGCAAGGAGGCTTTCGCGCTGCGCAACATTACAGACTCACACCCGAAACTCATAATACGGCTGCACTTTCACCTTGCCCAGCCTGGAGGTAAAGGTGTGACGCTCAATATGCTTCAATTCCAGTTCATTTGGGCCGGGCTTCAAGGCCGTTCCAAGATCAAAGCGGAAGGGGTAAGTAAAGCGCATGCCCAAATCTTTCCCATTTAGCTTGGCATGGATAACCTGCGTCATATCCTCGATCAGCAGGACGCCAGAGGGAGCATTTCCTCGCGGCCAATCGAACCTCACTCTGTAAATCGCGCCATTTCCTTCCAGCGGCATGCGTGACCACCCTTCGCTGATTGTGACCGGAGCGAGTTCAGCCGAGGGTGTACTCACCTGCTTGTAAGTTATTTTACCATCCGATTGAACGAGAGCATAAAGCAGCGCGCCGGGCTTGTATTTTCGGAGAATGATTTCTCCATGATCTCCTCGGAGAACTTCGTCTGCGTTGCTTGAAGCGATATGCGGTTGGGCTTCCGCGGAGTGGTTTGCAACAACAAAAACAGATTCATAGCGGTCGAGGTCAAGGCGCAATGACAGCTCTCCACGGTCTGCCCAATAGCAGGGGGCTTGATGGATAGCGCCTGTAACGGGATCCCATATTTCCGGGACACCTTCTGCCCCGCGCAGGCGAACTGTGGTCGAGACAGGCTCGCCCTCATTATTGAAAAAGTAGAGATCGCGTCCCGAAAGCCGCCGGTGATAGAACTGAAGCAGCGTGAGGTTCGGATCAATCCAAACGTCGTGGACATTGAGCGAATAGAGCAGGTTGCCGATGTCCTTGTAGGTTGTGACATAAGCGCGCCCGCGTCCGCTCGCCTGCTGCCCCCAGATTTTCGAAACAATCTGCTTCACTTGCTCATCGTGCCGCCCATCTGCGGATCGAATGGGAACTTTGAGAACGATTTCTGCTGAAGTCATTCCCGGAAGCAGCTCAATTCTGACCTGAGGACCCAGGGAAACAACGGTTCCACCTGCCTCGTAAAATTCGAGCAGCCGGTCGGCCACGGGAAGTGGCAGGGCATCGACGCCGGGCAAAAAAACCCATTCATAGTCTTCGCGGCCGAGATGAATGCGACCACCCTCGATGCGGGTCTTTTCAGGATCGGCAAAGACTTCATAAGAAACGTTGTCATAGTCGAAATGCGCCTGGCTCAGGGCCTTGTTCGACTTCCAGAGTTCTTCAACAGGTCCAACCCAGGCCGAGGCCGCCGTATCCAAAACCAAGGCTTTGGCAATGTGACGGCCGCCGCGAATCATCATGGTGAGACGATTGGCGATAATCTGGTAAGCGTGGAAATATGGAGCGAGTGGATTCTTTCCATACAGCCAGAATTCCGGCTGGTCTTCCCACACGGGAGGTCTTCGGGTGTCGAGACCGCAAGGCACAATCCGATTAAGGCCCCGGCATGTGGTCCAGTCCATCATGGCCTTCATTTCCGTAAGCCCTGTGCGCCAGCCGGTGGCGGCAAAGTGTTCCACCATCGCTTCATCCAAGGGTGTTTCCTTGTAATGGCTAACTGAGCTGGCCATCTTGGGCTGTCGCCAGTAGACATCATCCTCAGGTGTATACCACTGGTCGAAGATATGATCGAATCCACCCATGCTGTAGGATTCCAGCATGCGAAAATCGCTCCCCGCACCTCCGCCAAGCTGGAAAGGAAGGTCTTCTCTCACATGGCCGTCAATTTGCATGCCGTGAGCTTCGGCAAACCGGGTTTGCTTACCCAGGAAAAGATCGTCGTATCCCCGGCTGACAAAATCCATATAGTCATGTCGTACTTGGTTGGTTTTTGGACCTCGACTCACCCAGAGTAGCGGAAGCAACGAGCGAAGAGAATATCCATAGCGGGCTTGGAAGCGGGAGAGGAAATCCGGTGTCCAAGGGAAGCCGCCGGGCTGGCCCAGCATGACTCCGCTGGAATAGAACCCCGGCTCGTCAATGTAAAATCCCTTCCAGGTTTTCCCCACATACTCCCAACCGATGGCCTTGCAAGTATCTTCAAGCACCATCTGGACAAAGAGATCGGTAGCCTCTTCGCTGAGCGGGTCGATATAGCCTCGCACTTCGCCATGGACGAGGTCGGGGTATACCTTAGGGTCGTCGATCCCGGGCTGCCATATTCCATGGATAAAAATTTCCCAGTCACCTTCAGGAACTTCCCATTCGAGCTTCCCCTCTGACGCGGAGTCCGTGAGATCCTCAAAACGATTCTGAGGACCGGCAGCGACGACTGCGATGAGGTGCTGCTTTGGCGGCAAAAGGTTATGAATATTCAGAGAAAGCTGCTTCGGGCCGTGGCAGGATTCCTGGTGGGCAAGAGTGATTTCCCATCGCGCCAGTTTTCGATTTTTCGCAACAATAAGTCCCGCTGCGTACCCACAGGGGTAGTCCTTGTCATCCTGCTCCCAGACGGTGAGTCCCAGCTTCCGGGCTTCATCCACAATGATGCGCCAGTTTTTCCAGTTGTTCTCTTCAATGAATCCTTTGTAATCATAAGGATGTATCGTAACACCTTCAAAGGCGAAGCGATAAATCACTCGCATGAATTCTCGCAACTGTTCTTCCGTTTCATCGCCGTGAACCATCCAGAATGGGCAGGAACTGCGTGTGGGATTATTCCCACGGAAGGCCTCAGCAAGAGAACTCCAATCCATTTCTGTGGTAGGGGTTGCCCTTAATTCATTGGAAAACGGAGTCACCCCGCGAGTGCCGACAGCAGCGACCCGAAACCGGTAGGGCGTCCCATTTTTAAGTCCCTGCACGGAGTAGTCGGTAACCACCACACCTTCAATGGTTTCCCTGTCCCCTTGGGGGGTTTGGAACTGAATCCGATAAGACGTTGCTCCTTCAACCGGAGTAAACGAAAGGACAACTCGCTGGTGTTCAGCCCGGGCTGCTTTAAGCTTTGGAGGTCCCCAGGGCTGGGCGACCGTGGCAGGGCTAGTTGGCTGGCCCCAGAGCGGCATTCGCAGGAGGGATGCCGCGCCAAGGAGGGAGATAAAAGAGCGCCGTTTCAATTTTGGCTCCTTCAGGTAATTGCTTGAAAAACCAGAGGGTTTTCCGTCCCGCCCGGCACAAAGCAGCTTTCGATGCCGCGCGAATTTGGGCAAACCCAGGGCATCTTATGCAGGGAGCAGCAGTTGCAGTTGCAGTTGCAGTTGCAGTTGCATCCGCTTCCGGCTACACGCTGAGCCTTCGGCTGAAAAACGCAGCCATCAGATCCAACGCTTCCCGGGTTTCCGGCAGCTCATAGTCATACCAGAAGGCATGGGGCAATGCCTCAAAAACGACCAGCTCCGCAGCGGCCCCGGCGCGCAGAAAGGCGCGATGCAGGATGGAAGTCCCGCTGAGCAGAAGGTCGCGAGTGCTCGTAACGAACAAGGCGGGAGGAAAGCCGCGCAGGTCTGCATACACCGGCGAGAGCACGGGGTCCTTCGGGTTTTGGCTTCCGACGTAGGGGTCAAGAAGCGGTTTTTTCGTCGGCGGCTTCAGATAGCCGCTGAACCCCCAGAGGGTATAAAGCGCCTGTGAATCGCCCGCCTGGCTCATGTCGCCGGTTCCGGAAAAGATGCCCAGAGCGGCCGGGAGCGGCAGCCCATCGCGGCGCATTGCAACCGCCGCTTCGCCCGTCAGGATTGCCCCCGCCGAAGTTCCGAACAGACCCATGTTTTCAGGCTTGTAGCTCTTGAGCAAGGTGCGGTAAACCGCCAGCGTGTCATCGACGGCAGCGGGGAAAGGATGCTCGGGCGCGAGGCGGTAGTAGACGGAAATAACAGTCATCCGAGCTAAGTGCGCAATGGGGATGCCCTCGACCAGCGAGCCTGAGTCGGTGACGAATCCGCCGCCGTGAACGTTGATCAGCACGCGCCCAGGCTTCGCCCCCGGTGGTGTGATGATGTCGCATCGCACACCCCCGAGCGTCTTGCTTTCGATCTTCACGGGAAAAAGTTTGCGTGCCTCCGCAGCGCGGCCAATGCGGAAAGCGTCGGTGTGAGCGCGCTGCTCGGCAAGGGAGGGTGGTGGACCCGAGGGGCCAGGCTGGGAAATGAATTTCCGCGCCTGAGCGCTGATGGTTCCCGGAACCGGCACGACACGCGTGACATGAGCAGTGCCGTTTGAATCGATAGTGCAATAATCGGCTTGGGGAACGAAGTGTGCCGCCTCGCGCTGCGCAAAGCCCGATGGGGCCAGCCGCATGAGCGTTTCCACTGCCGTTGCGGCAAGAAGAGTCCGACGTCCGATGCCGTTTGTTGCCATAAGATTCTCTCGAGTGTCTTAGGCTCAGTATTCCGCCCGCACGGTATAGTCTCCTGGAGCGGTTGCCTGCAAGCGCCCCGAGACCCGCTTCCCATTCAACGTGACGGACGAAGGCTTTTTGCCATTCCGCACAGGAAGCATGATTTGTGCCACCTCACCAGCCGGGTTGTGCAGGGTCAGAACAAACGTGCTTCCCGGATCGCCTGAATTTGTAGCGCCTCCACCACCAGCTTTCTCCCACCTCCAATCCACCCTGATTTCGCCATGGACCGTGGGAACGGCACCTTTTGCCCATTCCAGTCCAACGGGATGAGGCGCGACCCAATATTCAGCATAACCCGGCTTTGCAGGACGAATGCCCAGAATCAGGGTAGTCAGGAAATAAGTTGGAGCGGCGCTCCAGGCGTGGCAAGAGGTTCCGGAGGCCTGGACAAAGTTCTCCCAGAAGGTGTCGTTGCCAGCAGCCACCATCGGCCCCCAGAACTTCTCAATGTATTGCCGTACCGTCGCAGCGTCTCCGTGCTCCGCCAGCGCTTCCAGCACGAAAAACATCCCATAGGTTTGAGCCTGGATGATGACGTTGCCCGAAGGCTTTGCCTGGCCGGTAATTTCAAACTGTCCGGTGGCGGGATTAAAGCCCCCGGGACGGACCCGAGCAGGATCAGTAATCTTGGCCAGAATTCCGGCAGTGCGATCTCGCGGAGCAAGCCCAAACAGGATCGCATCGGCGTTCGCCAGTTGGCCCACTCGATCGCTCTGGCGACCTCGATCCCAAGCATCCACATAAAGGCCGCGGCTTGAATCCCAGAATCGCTGGTCAAAGACGGCGCGAATAGCGGCTGAATCGTCCCGGAAGATCTTGGCATGATAAGGATCACGGGCGAGATCGGCGAGGTAGGCGGCATTTTCCAGCGTATGCGCGTAAAGGGCGTTCAGAATCGCGCTCTCGCCCTTCTTGTCCGGGTTCGACCAGTCAAGAAAAACCCAGTACGGCATGGCTCCAAGAAGGCCATCGGGCTGACGGAAGTTCTGGAACCACATCATGGCCCGAACAACACTGGGGTAGAGCCGGAGGATGAAATCCTTATCACCTGTTTCGAGATAATATTCCCGAAGAGCGTTGATATATGAAAAGATGTAATCGTCGATCAGGATGCTGGTGTTTCCCCCCATATCGCTCACCATGGGAATCGCACCGTCTCGCCAGGCGTCCCGCGCCGCGTCGAGCAGAAACTTTCGGGTAAGGTCCAGGTTCCCGTCCGCCACACCGTTTACACGCAACTCTACTTCACCGTCCCCCAGCCACTGGTGCTGCTCGCGCGTGGGGCAATCCATAGTTCCATCGAGCGTGCAGAGCTGAAAGGTGTAAGCGCCCATCTGCCAGAGCCTGGTGAGCAGGGGGCTGGAGCTTTCAAATGATCCGGCATGGCTCAAATTCGCCGTGCTGAAGCGCAGCGCAACCCGGAACTTCAGGGGTGCAGAAAGGTCTGGAAACGAAAGCTCCACAAAACGAAGGCCGTGCCACCCCCACATCGTCCAGTGCTGAGTTCCCGGCGCGACGAAATATTGAGCGACATAATTTCCTCCCGGCTCATCAGCGGTGATGTCTCCGTTCACCATCATTTCACTCCAGCCGATGTCAATGCGGGCCGGATGCGTGCTTTCCACACTGAACTGAAGATATCCATCCACCTCGCGGCCCATATCCAGGATGACGTAGGGCGTTTGCCCCGGCGGGGCGGGCTGGATTTCCGCATAAGCGGAAGCCGAAGCGTCAGTGAGAGCTCTCGCGTTGCTCAAGATTGAGGGTTGTATGGTGTGTTTTTCGGCGGCAATTTCCCTGCCAAGCCTGGAAAGCGGACTGCCACTCTGCAAAAAGAAGGGTTGAGGCCGCCGTTCTGGAAACGTTCCGGCGCTCACCACCTTCGCGGGGACCGCCTCTTTTTCGAGTGGGTAAGCCATGGGGCGTGGTACAAGATGGGCGTAGGGTTCCTCAGGAGGGGTCATGCGCCCCCAGACGCTCCGCATCACTTCCACCGGAAGCCAACTGCTGTCATCGAACTCGGGCTGGGTCCAACCTTTTGCCACACGATCGGAGTGATACACTTCAATGTTGCCGAGATCGTTCAGCTCGGGGGTGTTTAATTCCCACGCATGATCTTCCATTGCGCGCCAGCTTTCGTCGGTTTTGATCACCTGCTGTTCCGAATCCTGGCCGATCTCAAGCTGGCAGATCAGCGCTCCGTGAGTCATCGCCATAAAGCGCGGCGGAACCGGCGGCGGCTCGTACCATGCCTTATCCTCCCCAAACCAGCGTACCTCAACCGCAATCACGTTCTTTCCCAGATGCAGCTTTGAAGCAACGTCGAACACGTCGTAGTAATACCAGCGCGCTGGGGCTCGCGCCGGGCCCTGACCGACATACTCTCCGTTAAGAAACGCGCGGTACCGGCTATCAGCAAAGATTGCCAGCCGCGCTTCGCCAGGAACTTGTGACAAAGTAAACGTTTTGCGAAAAAGCATGAACTGGTTCTTGTGCGGGGCGATGGCGCTGGTGGAAGGCCAGATGAAATTTGCTGTCCAAGGGACCGAACTTGCCGGCGGGGCGGCCTTGCCACCTGGAGTAAAGGTGAGGCAGAGTATCGCGGGAAGCAAGTATTGTACGAATCGTCGTCTTCGCAACTTCATGAATTCTCTCCAACAGAGGCTGTTACAAAACTTTTTCCCGCTGTCTTTTTGAGGAGTCGCAGGCAACGAAGAATCTCAGGACCAGAGCAAATGACAAGCAAAAGGCAATGATCGCTTTCGGGTTTCGGCCACTTTTCTTGTCTCCTATCTTTCTTCTCTTCCCTCCGCGACCGCCGTTGAGATGCTTCGTGGAGCTCATTCTGAGCTCAATGTGGTGGCCTTCGTTATGCCACGGTTATTTTGATACCAGCGTATAATGTCCGGCATGATCAAGATGGATGACGGTTCGCCGCCCGCTCTCGGCCGAAGTTCCAGACTGTGCTCGGCCGTTCACCCGGATTGTGCTTTCGCCTTGAGTCACGGGCATCGATACCTCTGCCTGCGTGCCGGGCGGCAAGTCGATGGTGGCCGTTAAGCCGCCGCCCGAAGTGGCGCGATAATCCACTTTGACCAGGCCTCGAGGCGTGGGTTCCGTTCCGCGCGCCCACTGGAGTCCGGCAAGCTCCGGACGAATTTGAACTTGCGCGAATCCAGGCTTTGTGGGCTTGATTCCCAGAATCTCTTCCATCAGCCAGATTGTCGGCCCGCTCGACCAGCCATGTGCCAGACTCACAAAGTACCCTTGGCCGAAGTCGGCGCGCAAGCGGCGGTGCCATCCTTGTTTGGGCAGCCCCAATTCGTAGGCTTCCCACGTACTCGTCGCGCCCCGGCGGACCATCCCTCCCCAATACTGGCGAATCCAGTCGAGCGCTGGCTTGTACTGGCCCGCTAGGGCCATGGCCGAAATCACATAAAAGTTGTAATAGGGTGTGATGCGAAACTGGTCGGGATGGGAAAGCACTTTCTGCCAGATCGTTTGCGTCTGATTCTCGTCCGCAAGGCCCGAATAAATTGCCATGGCGTTCGGTTGCCAGCGGTCGCCAAACGTTCCTGATTGTGAATCAAGCATGTACTGAAGCGCAGCACTACGAATCGCCTCAGCTTTTGCGTCGAAGCGCTCTGCGCTCGCTGAATCTCCCAATTGCCGCAGCAGCCACGCGCCTCGCTTGAAAGCAGCGTAGAATTCAAATTGGGTGGCGCGCTGAGCGTTGGGCGCCGTCTCGACAAGCGGGCGTGTTCCGGCTGAAGAAAATGAAGGCGAGAGACCCGGCGACCAGTCGACATAGGGCCAGGCGTGATGGCGATTGGTGAAGACGCTACGCTCATCAAGCTCGCTGGCCATGTAATCGAGAAGCTGGATGAGCGGTTGATGGATCGAGCGCAAATAGTTGAGGTCACCGAAGTGCTGGTAATAATCCGCCTCACCCATCACCCAGAAGGCCGAATAGCCCGGGATGTGATTCACATCGCGGTCGACTGGCTGGCCGGCGTCGTGAATTAAGGCGTTCATGGTTTCCTGCATCAGGAAGTGATCGGCAAAAACGGCGTCAATCACGTGCCCGCTTACGTCCAGGTCGCCCATCCATCGCGCTCGGTCGCGCTTGGGAGCGTCCCAGATGTCATCCTGCATGCAGAGATGGCTGGTATATGCTCCCAACTCCCAGATGCGATTCAGAAGCGGATCGGAAGACTCAAATGAGCCGCGATACTTGACCGGGTAATAGATGTCGTCAAGCTCGATCGTCTTGAATCGCAATGGGGAAGAACTGCTGAGGAAAGTCACTTTGGCGTAACGGAATGCGCTCTTGGGGCCGTAGGCAGTTGCGTGGGGAGGCACGTCGAGCTCGTCCACGCCCAAATAGGGTTCCTGTAAGGTCTCGCCCAGCGACTCACCATATTGGATGGTAAGCCGCATGGGAGCATCCGAATCTGAGACCACTTCAAGTCGTCCAGTGGATTCGCGCCCAAAATCAAGAACCAGGCTGGGGTATTCCGTCCGGAGTGCTTTTGCAGGGGGTAAATCCACTGTGAAGTCTCCCGCTGAAGCCTCACTAAGCTGATCTCCTTTGGCCGCGAGCGCTTCGGTATTGTGAAAAGCGCCCAGCCCGGGAAAGACATCGAGTGTTGCAGCCGCCCGAACCGATACACGGGCAAGAAATGGAGAGATGCCCTCATAGCCAGGCCAGCGATACATTCCGGCATCCTGATTCGCCTGAAAGAAATTGATATGGCTTTCCACTCCTCCCAGCACTGCCGCGTCCTGCCAGCCGTTCTCGCTAAAGTCCGGCTGCTCCCAACCCTTTTGTTCTTCAGTGCTGTACTTCCAACCACTGCCGGTCATCAAGATAGCCGGCCCGTTTACTTCTCGCGACCGCGGCACAATTTTCACTGCCAGCCGCCGGCCATTGGCGACAGCCAGGGCCAGCACGTTGCGACCATCATGAAGCGATGAGGTGACATCGAGGATCAAAACATAAGGATGGATTTTAGCTCCCCAATCCTGACGTGCGTTCGCCAAAAGCTTGCCATTCAGGTAGACGCGCATGTGCGCCGGCCCCGCTGCATAAAGTGTGGCCACGTTTGGGACGCTTGTGAGATTAAAGCTTCGGCGAAAATAGACCCATTGCGGGGTATTCCCGGCGAGAGGATTCCAGAATTCGACGGGCGTTCTCTGGCGAGCCTGCACCCAGATGTATTGCTCAGGCAACGGATGGTGCAACTGCGATTCGAGCTTGGGGGATCGAATCTGAGCGGTGAGGTCTAAAGGACTGGGGTGGTAGATGCTCTGCCCCTGAAGATTCCAGGTCATGAGGGCGAAAAGCAATAAAAAGCATGGATGAAAGAATCGCTCTTGCATGCGGCCCCTCCTCAGACTCATGACAACCGGAGTGAAGCGAGTGGCGGACTGATGCCGCTCAGCCGGCTTAGCTGAAAGCTGATGAAACCTAGCACCAATCCCTCTGTGGGCTTCGGGCGAAGCCGACAAGAATACGGCGCTACGGCTATTTGAGATGAGTTTTTTCAGCAACCCATTTAGAACTGATAGCGCAAGGCAAACTCAATAATCCGAGGATCTCTGGCGCTTGTCACCTGGCCGTAGGTGCCACTCCCAAAAGTCGGATCGATGCCACTGAAATTGGTGTGATTGAAAATATTGAAGAATTCGCTCCGGAATTCGATCGTGTGGCGTTCGGCGAAATGGAAATCCTTATAGAGAGCCATATCGAAGTTGACGACGCCGGGCCCCATAATCGAGCCGGGAGCGGCATTGCCGAAATAACCAAACGGCGGCGCCGCGAAAGCTCCGGTATTAAACCACTGTTGTACGGTTTTCGGGCCGGTAATCGTGCTGGCGACTCGGTCGGGACGGGTCGCCAGCCCTTGATTTGCAATGCTCAGGCCAGGATCCTGGTTAAATCCGCTTTGGATGGTCGTGATATCCGAATACTGCCATCCGCCCAACGCAAAGCCTCTCAGGCCGTGCGCGTTCTGAAACCAAGGCAGATTCCAGATAGCGCTGATGGTCAAAATTTGAGGGACGTTCAGATTCGTCGTGCCGTAATTGTTTCGGGGATGGTAGATATCCTGCATGGTGTTGGAATTCTCGAAGAACACCGTGCCTCTTTCGGTCGAGAGTGAATGCTCCCAGGTGTATGCCGCGCTCAAAAAGAGATTGTGACCTATCGGATGGCGCACGTTAATCTCCAGGGCGTCCCAGAAAGAACTGGCCGGGCTGACGTTGGTCGTGATGGACCCATATCCCTGATACGGCGAATAAATTTGAGGCAGCACCGTTCCCGTGTTGATGAGCGGGTTAAAGTCAAAAGGTGGATCGGGGAGAGGTTGGTTGATGTCGTAGTATGTTCCGATATGATGCGCTACATTCCCGGCGCCGGCGATGGAAGCAATCCAATTTCCTGCAAACTGATGCTCCAGACTTAAACTGTAACTCTGAACCTGGGCGGCAGGATAGAGGTTCAAGTCCTGGCTGTCGATCGTCTGAACACTCGCGGGGGCCGCAGCCGCTCCGGTGGGGTTCGGGAAGCTGGGATTAATCAGGGTGAGGGAGGTCACGCGCGGATAATTGATCCCGCAGAAATAGCTGCAATCCGTCCCCGTCGGAACACGTGTGTAGGTGATGCCGTAGCCGCCTCGCAAGGAGGTTTTGCCGTTCCCGAACACATCCCAGGCGAAACCGGCTGAAGGCGCCCAATCGTACTGGTGAGCGCTCGAGAAGTTCAGCGGGAATCCACCCTCTCCATTGAAAATCAGCCCGTTAAGGGGGTTGAAATTCGGCGTGGGCGTGATCGTTCCATCCGGATTAACGATGGGCGCTTGTGCCGGATTGTATTTGGCCGGATCGAAGATTGTAATGTAACCGCGTTGGGCGTGGGTGGCGGGCAGAAAGTTGAAGCGCAAGCCGATGGTGAACGTCAGGCGGCGAGTGGCCTTCCATCGATCCTGAACGTATGGCGAAAAAATAGGATAGTGGACATAGGGTCGCCCTTCGGTGCTGGCCTGCGTGAAGGATGAAGCATCGCCGAGCAGGAAATCCGCCATGGCATTGCCCGTGAACTTGCCGGTAAAGAACCATTGGCCGTTGCTGTCTGCAAAAGCGGTTTGGCGCTTGGTTCCTTTGACGAGTTGCGCCCCAGCCTGCAAGTAGTGATTTCCGCGCAGCCAGCTCCAATCATCATCCAAGGTATTTTCAAGATCGCTGGCATGATTGAGAGGCAAGGTGTATGCCCAGCCCATGCCCGGCCAGCCGCCCGACATGTTGATCTGCGGCAAGCGGTCAGAGCCGAAGCCGTTGGGGAAAGGAAGGACTTCCTGGAATCCCGGAATCTGCGCTCGCTGATAAGTGCCTTTGGCGGCGAGGCTCACCACGTAGTTGTTCATGGCAATGCTGGTAGTGTTTACCATCGCGGGCGAGAGCGTCTGCGTCAGTTGAATTTGAGCCAACTGATTGTTCGTGAATACCGGATTGCTGTTGGTGCTGAAAGGGGAGCCCAAGAAAGTGTCGTTCGGATTGCCGTTGGTTTGCCGCTCGTCCAGATACTCGGCCATCAGGTGGAATTTCTGCTTGAAGTTCTGGTCTACCTTGATTTGATCATCCCTTTGCGAATTAATGGCCGGGGTCAAATTTAAGTAATTCAGAAATCCGCCGCTGGGATTGTTGGGCAGCGGCTCCAAAGCATTCAAAAATGCCAGCGAACTGGAATTCAACATACCTTGCGGAATCTGGTATACCCCGGGAGAGGCTTGCGGAAAAGGCTGTCCGGTTAAGGGGTTGGTGAGGGGGGTGGATGACGGGAAAAGGCCGTTCCGCATATCTGCCGTAGGATCGGCTCCGCGCAGCACGGACGCGATATGCTGACGTACCCATTGCTGGCTCCAGAAGAAAAACGTCTTACTCTTGTCGGTGTTGTAATGGTGAGGAATATAGAAGGGGCCGCCGAACGTGTAGCCAAAAATATTCTGTTTCAGAGGCGAAACCGTGGGACTGAAGAAATTGCGGGCATCCAGGGCATCGTTTCGCAAGTACTCAAAGGCGGTGGCATGGAAGGTATCTGTCCCGCTCTTGGTTTCGAGCAGAACCACGTTTGCGCCCATCAGACTGTATTGGACGCCGTAGTTATTTTGTAGGACTCTGACCTCCTGGATCGTGTCGGGGTTGGGGGTAATCGTGGTCTGCGTCATATTGCCCGTATTCATGTTCCAGATGCCATCCAGGTAATACATCGTCCCGCTTTGCCCCTGACCGTTGATGGACATCACGTTTGAAGTAAGGAATCCACCCTGGTTCTGCGCCGTATCTGGGCTTAGATTAGTAACGCCCGGCATCAGCGCTGAGAGACTCTGGTAATTCCGGCCATTCAAGGGAAGGGTCACAACCTGCCGTTCCGAGACTTCACTTGAAACTTCCGGCGTTGCCGTTTGCACTTGGGCCGCGCTGGCTGTCACCTGGACCTGCGTCGTGACGAGGCCGATTTTCATGACCGGGTTCACGCTCACCACCTGCGCCGGGTGGAGAGTGATACCGGTTTCCGTATAGGTTTGGAATCCCTGTTTCGTAACCTTTACGGTGTAATTGCCGATCGTCAGACCGGGAATCGCGAAGCTTCCGTCCGCATTAGTCCTCGTGGTTGTTTGCACATGAGTGCCTTCGTTGATGATCGTAACCTCGGCACCAGGCACCACCGCCCTGCTCGTGTCTGTGACTGTGCCCGTGATCGTCCCCGTGGTTGTCAATTGCGCCTGGCAGAACACGCTCGATAGCAGGAGAACTCCCACAGAATATGAAATAATCCCAAAGATCTTTACTCTAGATTCCTTTGGCATAGCGCACCTCCATAGCCTGTCAGACAAGCGGGACAATCGGCATATCTGATCAGCGGCAAGTACTTTATTCCCAGAATTGCCCCGTGTCAAGTATACTTACCGCCGATCCTCAAACAAACAATTAGGCTCACAGAAAGTAGTTATGCCACTTAGGGCAAACCTCGCGACAGATATTGAGGAATCAACGAGGAGCTTGCGGGTACACGGCATCGTCTGCTCGATAGAACGGGCGGCGGAAAGTGTTCTTCGGCAATCCTCTCAAGACTGGCTTGCCCCTCTTCGGTCTCAGACGTATAATCGGCGCGCATTATGGGTAACGGGTCAGTGGCGAGTGGTGACCGCCAGCAAGTCGAGGAGGAAACAAATGGAAAGGCGTGAATTTGTGACGGGACTTATCGGTACAGCCGCTGCTCTTTCCGCCAGTTCTTCAGCCAGAGTATTAGGAGCGAACGATCGTGTGAATATGGGCCTTATTGGTTGCGGTGGGAGGGGTCGTTACGATGCGAACCTGCTGCGCCAAATCCCCAATGTCGAGATCGTGGCCGTCTGCGATGTGTACGAGCCGCACGCAAACGCCGCGAAGAAGTGGGTCGGGCCACGCTGTCAGGCTTATCAGGATTTCAGAAAGCTGCTGGAGCGAAAGGATGTGGACGCGGTCCTGATCGCCACACCCGACCATTGGCACGCCATCCCCACGGTGCTCGCCTGCCAGGCGGGCAAAGATGTGTATGTCGAAAAGCCGCTGGCCCACACCATCGAGGAAGGGCGCAAGATGGTCAACGCGGCGCGGCGTTACAACCGGGTGGTTCAACTGGGCACGCAGCACCGCTCAGCACCTCATTTCCAAGAGGCTGCCCGCATCATTCAGAGCGGAGAAATCGGCCCGGTACATTTTGTCCGCGTCTGGAACTACATCAACATGTCACCGGATGGCGTGGGGCGAGCCGCTAACTCCTCGCCTCCGCCCGGGCTCGATTGGGACTTCTATCTGGGGCCGGCACCTGACGTTCCGTTTAACAAGAATCGCTTCCTGGTGTCGTATCGCTGGTTCTGGGACTACGCTGGTGGCATGGCCACCGACTATGGAACGCATCGCTTTGACAGTGTTCATGAAGTGATGAATGTGGATGCACCGCACCTTGTTGCCGCGTCGGGCGGGCGATACGTGCTGAAAGATGGCGGCGACACTCCAGACACGTTGCAGATTACCTATGAATATCCCGGCTTCGTGCTGAGCTACGAAGCTTCCATGGTGAACGGCCACGGCTGCGGCGGGCGCACGCCGGGCATGCGATATTATCTGACACGCTGCCAGGGCGACCGTCCACACGGCCTCGCGTTTTACGGCACGCGCGGTACCCTCTATGCCGATCGCGTGGGGTTCGAGATTTATCCCGAGCCTAAGGGAGAATTTGGCCCGGGCGCGATTCATGTGGTGCCGGGTGATTCGGAAGGTTTCCGCATCGAGCGCCAGCAGGTTCAAGGCCGGGATTGCACGGACTTGCACATCAAAAACTTCATCGATTGCGTGCGCTCGCGGCAGAGGCCTGTGGCGGATGTCGAAATCGGGCATCGCTCCACCATCGTTCCGCACCTCGGCAACATTGCTCTTCGCACCGGGCATAAGATTCGCTGGGATTCTGCGAAGGAAGAAATTCCTGATGATCCGCAGGCTTCCGCGCTGCTTTCACGCCCGGCCCGAAAGCCGTGGGATTTAATTTAAGAAATTTGGCGTGGGGGCAAGCGGCATGCGGCAGCGTCGGACGCCGTGCGCTTTTACTTCTGTATACCTCACAGTGTGATATACTCGCGCGCATGTTAACGAAAACTTTTGATCTTGCCTCTTCTTCCGTCAGGACGGCTTCTGCCTCCGAACGAATCCTCGGCGCCAATGACCGCGTCGGCGTCGGCTTTATCGGCTACGGCCTGATTGGCGCTCAGCATGTGCGCGATTTCAAGAACCAGCCGGACGCAGACCTTGTGGCGCTCTCGGACTGTTACGAGCCCCGATTGCGGCAGGGGGTTGCCGCCTGCGGCCCGCGGGCGAAAGGCTACAGCGATTTTCGGCGCCTGCTGGAGGACAGGAACGTTCAGGCGGTGGTGGTTTCGACGCCCGATCATTGGCACGCGCTGATCACCATGCTGGCGTGCGCGGCGGGGAAGGATGTTTATGTCGAAAAGCCGATGACGCTTTTTGTGCGCGAAGGGCGCTGGATGGTGAAAGCTGCCGAGCGCTACCATCGCATCGTGCAGGTGGGCACGCAGCAGCGCAGCGGGGTGCATTACCTTCACGCGCGCCAGTTGATCAAGCAGGGACATCTCGGCAAAGTCCATACCGCGCGCATGGGATCGTTCCGCAATATCATGCCCGGATTTGGTTCACCGCCCGATGGCCCCCCGCCGCCGGGCATGAATTACGACATGTGGCTGGGCCCGGCGCCAAAACGCCCTTACAATCCGCATCGCTCTCTCTATCATTTCCGGTGGTTCTGGGATTATTCCGGAGGCCAGATGACGAATCTGGGTGCGCACGAGCTCGATATCGTTCATTGGGTGATGAATTTGCTCGGTCCCCAAAGCGCCTCGTCCGAGGGCGGACGGCTGGCACTGACCGATGACAACGGCGAAACACCGGATACGCAGGACACGCTCTTGGCCTATCCCAATATCACCGTGCTGTGGTCCCATCGTGAAGCAAGCCGTGGACGAGGGGCTGGCCAGGGGCTGGAATTTTTTGGAACTAAGGGCAGCCTCTTCATTACGCGCTCGGGATTTCAGGTGTTTCCTGATCAGAAAGTGCCGCCCCAAAATCACGTCCCGCAATTCAGCGGCATGCCAGTCGGCGGACCAACACACGTTGCCGGCGTGACGCCTGTCCCGTGGACAGAAGCCGTGAAAGAAGCGCGCTCCAATGATCTGCTCGGAGCGCATGCTCGGAACTTTCTGGATTGCGTCAAATCGCGGCGGGAGCCGATCGCTCCGGTTGAGGATGGGCACCGCGTGGCCACCGCTTGCCACCTGGCGAATATCTCGCTGCGGTTGGGACGCAAGATCAAGTGGGACCCGGAAAAGGAAGAGATCATCGGCGATGCGGAAGCCTCGGCGTGGCTCGAACGCCCGTATCGCGCGCCCTGGGATCGCGAATTTCGGAGCTTGAATCTATGAACCGTCGTGACTTTCTGAAGACTGCGGGTGCAGCCACTTCGCTGGCTGCCTCGGCTGAAGCGCTCCGCGCCGCCTCAGAACCGTCCGGCACCACGATGGGCATTGTGGAGTATTCTTTCTTCCGCAACCGGCATTCGAAATCCACTCTTGAGTTTCTAAGTTTCTGTTATAGCTTTGGCGCGGCCGGCGTCCAGGTGGGGCTGGATTCGCTCGACCCCTCCTATGCCGACAAGGTGCGACGCAGCGCAGAAGCGCTCGGAATGTACCTGGAGGTTATCGCTGAACTTCCGAAACCTGATGGAAGCGGCAATTTTGAAGAGACGGTGGCAGCCGCCAGGCGCGCGGGCGCTCACGCGATGCGTTCAGCCTGCCTGGGCGGACGTCGTTATGAAGTCTTTTCAAGCCTCGAGCAATGGAAGCGCTTCGTTTCCGATTCTCGCGCCCGCATCCGTCATGCGCTGCCCGTTCTTGAGAAGTACAAGTTGCCGCTCGGTCTTGAAAATCACAAGGACTGGACGGCGGACGAGCTTGTGGCGCTGCTGAAACATTACTCAAGCGAATATCTGGGCGCCTGCATCGATACGGGAAACAACGTGGCGTTGTTGGATAACCCCACCGATCTGGTGAAGGCTCTGGCACCGTATGCCGTGACAACGCACTTCAAGGATGTAGCAGTGGAAGAATACCCGGAGGGGTTCAAGGTGTCGGAGGTTCCGCTTGGCCGGGGCATCCTCGATCTCGATCGCATGGTCGAAACCATCCGTCAGGCCCGGCCCAAAACGAACTTTAACCTTGAGATGATCACTCGCGATCCACTGAAAATTCCCTGCCTTACTGACCAATACTGGGCGACATTTCCTGACCGTAACGGCAAATATCTGGCGGATACGCTCACGTTGGTGCGCGAGCATAAACCCTCGCAGCCGTTGCCCGTGGTTTCAACTCTTCCGCGCGATGCGCAACTGAACCTTGAAAAAGAGAATGTCCGGAAGTGTCTGGACGATGCATGCGAACAACTGGGAATGTCACGGGCGGGATGAATATTCATCCCGTAGGAATGTGCGACGCGCGCCCCGAGGCGGACGCCGTCCGCCCCCCCCACGCTACTCCATTGCCAGCACCCTTAATGTGACAATTTCGTGCGCTTCAACCGGAACTTCCACGGAATTGCCTTCTACATTCAGTTGCGACTCATTCTGCTCGACCGCATTCGTTTTCCAGACCTTGCGGAGATGGAATAACGGAAACGTCAGGCGTGCCATAGCGCTTTGGCCGCCAATTTCGAGCAGCCGTACGATGGCGCCGTTTCCATCCTCGGCCATTTTCCAGTTTTCCACCACGACATCCGGCGCGCTGACGGTGAGGAAGCTGGTTGGCGCGGGCGAAAGCGGACGGGCAGGGTCATCATATTTGTCATTCGAGATCACCTGTCGAAGTTCAAGCGGCGTCATCGATTCACGGCCCAGCCGGGCGAGCATGGCAGGAGAAAGATTGCGCCCGCTGGTCAGCACGTAACGAAACGTATACCTGCCGCTCTGCACCCTGAAATAATTGGTGTGCCAGTAATTGTTCATGACGTATGAGAAGACTGTGGCGCTTTGCGGCTCGAATTTATCAGGCCAGACGCCGCGATTGATGTCTCCCAGATTCACCAGCGGCGCATCAATCGGAACCAACCCGACGGAATATTCGGGTCCGCTCACGCGTACCCAATGTCCCACCGTAAACCATTCGAGACTTCCCCCGTGAAGGATGTTGCGAGCGGGGTCCACCCAGCCGTTCTGAATCTCATAACTGAATTTCGGCTTTTGAATCGCAAAGGGGAAGGCGAAGTAAATGGCTTCCTTGTGCGTGACAGGCTGTTTCTCGACCTGATCGACAAATTCGATTTTTTTCTGATGATCGAAAAGGATGACCTGAGCGGAAATATGCGGGGCGTTCAGACCGCTGGTCTCATAAGTCATGACCGTGCCAAAAGAGGTCTTCTGAATTCCGGTCACTTGCCCATGGTGGGAAGGAGTGATCACCAGTCTTGCAACCGGCAGCGATTTGTTGAGATAAACGATCTGTGTATTCTCTCCGCCTGATACGTAGAGATATTGATTCAGCCGGTAGGGGAAGGCAGGGTTTACCAGTTCCTTCCCCAGTCGCTTGTCGTAAATGCTTTTGATCGCGCCGCTTGCCGGATCAAACTCAACGCGATAGTAACTGTTTTCGATGGTGTTGCTGAGCGGCAGGGGATTTTCGGACGCTGCACTTGCGTCAGGGCCTGTGCTCTTTGTGATCTGATAGCATTCATAGCCCATCGCGGGCACATCCCGCGCCATAAAGCGAATGTGGTGGTATCCCGAGCCGCGCCGCAGGATTTCATAAGGCACAGGCGTCATCCGGGGATATTCCCGGATCATCATGCCGTCATCAAGATCAGTTTCCACCAAACCGCTGCGTGTCCAACTGAGGGGATTGAAAACTACGATGGCCGGCGCAGGAATATGAATCCGGTCCGCAAGCTGGCTCATAGCCTGATCCACGATGGAGTTGATCTCCTGGCGGGCGTTCACCACAAACTGGTCTTTGGTGAATTGCTGGCGCTGCGTCTCTTCGCTGTTGGGCCGGCTGTAGCCTCCCCAGGAAGTGAAGGTGTGCTCGGCGTATAAGATGAGGTTTTGCCACATCTTCCGGATCAGGTTTTGCTCTCCCGCGACGTTCTTCTCGACGTAAGCGCCAAGGGTGGAGAGCTTTTCGGCGGAAAGCGCGCGTTGCTGATTGATGCGATCCATCGCCGCATAGCGCGCGTCCGTGCCGATGCCGTCTTCCCAGTACGGCCCTCCGTCGCCCGTGACCACCGGCAATTCGCGGCCAAAGTGCACATCGATGTAACGGAAATAGTCCGGAAACGTGGAAATCACGAATTTCGGATAGGCGTACTTGTGATTCCATTTCTCCACAAATTCCGATTCACCTGGGACAAGGTCCGTATTTTCCACCTGAGTGCCGTAGATGAGAGCGGCGTCCGGCTTGTATGAGGGCCGATCGTAAGCCTGGAGAAAAGTCGGCAGCGACTCCCGGCATGCCGGGATGCTTGCCGGCAACTGGCACATGAAACTCAATTGGAAATACTGCCGTGAATAGGACATCAGCACACGGCTACCGTCCGGTCCCTGCCACCAGAAAGGCGATTGTGTGTTCCACCGACCCCACAGAAGGATGGGCGCGCGGTCGTTGTTGCTGGCGGCGGCAAAATAACGAATGCCGAGCGCGTGCAGGATAGAAGGATAAGACCACGTATAACTTGGAACGTCTGTGATATTCACATAGTCGAACGGAATGTTTTGTGTTTGATGGAGACGATAACCGAAAAACATGGACCGAATCAACTCTTCGAGCGTCGCATATCCGGTGAGGATGTTGGCGTATTGCGCGGGAGTGCCAATTTTTCCCTGCCGGGCGAGATCGAAAAAGAGCTTTTGCGCGGCGGCGGTTCTGGAAGCCGTATAGTGCTGCACGATCCATGTGCCATCCAGACTCCAGCGCATTTCGGGCCTCTCCTGCATAAGGGCGAGGAGCTTATCGAGATTCCGGTTGTGCACCTCGGCGACTTTGCCTCGATAGTCGGTGAAGCCCACGTCCAGATGCTCGTGTGGAACAAGATAAAGAGTCCATTTGCGCTCAGGTTCAAGTGAAACCGTTTTCCTAAAGGTTTTGCCATTCGCTTGCAAGGTCAGCTCAGCCATCGCGGGGCTGGAAAACTCGGGAACGGGAAATTCAAATTGCTGCTCGCCAAAATCCGGAGCGCTGGAAAGCGGAGCTTGGTATTCTTTCCCTCCTGACTTGAGACGCAGGTTCCCACGACGCACCTTCTCGCTGAGAGTCGCCGAGACACGGACGATCTCATCCAGCCCCTTTCCGCTGGTAACGTAGAAAATGGTGGGCGTCGCATCCAGGCGGGGCGAGTGGTCAGGAGTTTGCGAATCCTGCGTAAGCCGCAGCGCATCATAGGTGAGCCACGAATCGCCCGGGCCGTCCTGCGGGTTGTCCAAAGCGGTGAGTACCAGCTTGTTTTCTCCCATGTGGAGCGCAGAAGTAGGTAAATCGATGGTGAGTTGATCGGCGGCATAAATGGGCGACCAGAAGGCAGGGTCGCCGGGGTAATAGCTCAGCTTGGGCTGAAAGTAGTAGACGCCGGTTTTGCCGTTGATGGAGACTTCAAGATGCGGCGTCCGAGGATTGTATAGCAGTGCGGAGACGGACAGCCGGTATGCCCCCTTGGGAGGCGAACTCAGATTGAAAAGAATGGTGAAGGGATGGGGTCGCGTACCTTGAGAATCATTTTCAGAACCCGGTTGGCGACTGGGCCAGTCCCTGGCGACGCTGATGCCCACGGTATAAACAGGATTATAGTCTCGGTTCTGGGTGGGAGCCCGGTGATTGAATTCGTGCGAGGATTGATCAAATAGGCCAATTTGCCAAATCGTGCGATCCCTCGCAAGGGCAGGGGTCGCCACCGACACTATCCAGATGAAAAGAAAAGAGGTTAAGACACTAAAATCAAACCCGCATCGCCTTCTTTGCTGCATTTCTACCCCGTCACGTCTCGTTGAAAGCTCAGAAATTTCGCTTGACAATATAATAGATTATTGCTAAGACGTAAAGCATGTGATCGTTCTTAATCATTATCGATAATGAATTGTGAGGAAAAGCGAAGCAAAGTTTGAGATTATTGAGCCCGTTAGCCTTAAGGATCTGGTTTTGAAGGCGATCCGAGAAGCCATTCTGGAAGGAAAGCTCTCGCCGGGCGCGCGGATCGTTGAAAGTCAACTGAGTAAGCAGATGCAGGTGGCTCAAAACGTTGTCCGAGAAGCTCTGCAGGAACTGGAGTTTCAAGGGCTTGTTGTTCGGCAGCCGAACAAGGGAACGTTTGTTACCGATCTGAGTCTGGAGGATTTAAAGGAAATCTATCGCCTCCGCATGGAGCTGGAAGGGTTTGCTGCGAAGCTGGCGCGGGAAGCCGGGCGACCCAATCCGGAGGATGTACGCCGACTCGAGCAGGCACTTGATGAGATGCAGGCGGGCGCGGAAGGCGATTTTGTTCAGTTTTCGCGGGCGGATTTGCGGTTTCACGAGATCATTTGGAACATGTCCGGCAACCGCTTTGTGGAGCGTGCCCTCCGAATCATCGCCACACCGCAATTTGCTTATGTCTTGATTCAGCGGTTTCGCTACACGCACCTGGACCTGCCCGCCGTTGTGGCGCAGCACCGGGATATTTTAAAGACACTTCAAACCGCCGATGCGGAAACGTGCCAGCAGTACGTGCGGGATGTGACAGCAGATTTCTGGCGCCAGATTGAGCAATGTGTTACTCAGCCGGATTGAGCCGAAGAGTTCGGGGAAAAGCGGGGAAATTTTAGATTTCATCGACCTCTGACTGACACCCTCCCCTTAGCGCATACATGGCAGACCACCCTGGGATGCCATGTATGCGCATTTTTTTGCCACGGGCAGGCGAAAAAGAGCTTATCGCCTCTCTGCGTCCATGTACTTTCTCGATGGCCGCGCCTTCTTGGCACCTGCTACACTCAGAAAGGTTATGAGCGGTTCGCGTTATGGCATCCTCCTTTTTATCGGCTTATGCATTCTGCCTGCGGGAGTTGGCGGCCCCGCGCAGGCACAATCGCAAAGCCTGACGCTCGCACAACAGAAGGCGGATCGCGCCTATCAGGAGGGTATGAAGCTATTGCGGCAAAAGCAATATGCGGAAGCCCTCGGACGATTTAAGGAGGTTGAACAATTCACTCCGCGTTTGCCGCAGGGGTACACGGGAGAAGGGATCAGTCTGGCTTTAATGGGGAATCCCGAACAGGCGGTTTCCGCGCTGCACAAGGCTTTGGAAATCGATCCCACTTACTGGGTGGCGCGCAGGGAATTGGGCATTATTGAATGGCAATTGAAGAGAAAAGATGAAGCTGCCAAAGACCTGGCTCAGGTCGCGAAGCTGTTTCCGGATGATCCTTCGGTGAACATTATTCTGGGAGAATTTCAGTTTGAGAAAGAGAATTATGCGCAGGCAAACGAGTTTTTCTCCAAGGCTTCCGCGCAAGTTGCCGCGAACCCTCGACTTTCATTGATGGCTGCCCAAGCGTTGATCAAAACCGGGCGCCTTCAAGAAGCGTCGGCGAGTCTGGAGGCCCTGAATCTGATGCCCAACCTCAACTCGCAACAGCGCTTTGAGATTGCCTGGCTTCTGGGTGAGGCCAAGGATTATTCCAAGGCGATTCAGGCGTTCAACGCTCTGCCGCCGGATTTCAGCGATCCATTCGGGCGAGGTTACGGCCTTGCGCTTGCCTATTACGAGAGCGGCCAATACGCGAAGTGCGTCAAAACGCTTCTCCGACTTGAAGCGCAAGGGATGACTCGCCCGGAGCTTTTCGGTTTGCTGGGTGCAGCGGAAGAAAAAAGCGGCCATACGCTCCAGGCATATGAAGCCTTCCGCCGGGGTATTTATCGATTCCCTCATGATGATGAAAATTATCTGAATATCTCAACGCTCGCCGTTCAGCACTTCAATTACGATGTGGCGTTGCAGGTGCTGGGATCAGGGATCCGAGAGATTCCCAACGATTACAAGCTCTTTCTGACACGCGGCGTGGTTTACACACTTCGCAAAGAACTGGCCAAGGCGCAGGCGGATTATGAAAAGGCGTTGGCTCTTGCCCCCCGGGAGAGCAGCGCTTACGTGTCACTGGGAATTTGCTTCATAGATCAGGACCGGTATGCCGAAGCCGCGCAGATTTTTCGGCAGGGCATCCAGAAACAGGTAAAGGACGTCTTGCTCTATTATTTCCTTGCCGACTCCCTGTTCCGTCAGGGCATTACCGCTTCATCGCCGCTCTATCAGGAGGCTCTCGATGCGGTTCAAAAAAGTATCCATCTCGATCCGAATTTTGCCTATGCCTATCTCCAGCGGGGAAGATTGGAGCTTATTCGCAATCAAACCGATGCGGCCATCCAAGATCTGGAGCATGCGCGACATTTGGAGCCGGATTCGAGAACGATCCTTTACCAATTAGCTGTCGCCTACCGCCGGGCGGGTCGAAAGGACGAAGCTGAAAAGTTGTTCACGCGCGTGAGTGAAGCCAGCAAAGAAGAGGCAGCCCGGTTCCGCAAGGGCAAGCTCATGGAAATTATGGTCACGCTTTCGAATAACGGGGCTGGCCCTCCCTGATTCTTTCTCTACCCTTCTGGGCGGTAGCGGCGAGTTTCTTTTCGTTTCGCGTCACCCAGGGCCGGCGGGGAATCTCACCGGCCACGAGGGGTGAAAAGTGGCGGGTAGCGAGCCAAAGTAACCGGAACTTCGGATTGAATTTTGCCCATCACGAATCCCTCGTCACTGGTCACCGGTTTTCGGATTCTCAGGATGGATTGCAGGAGTTCTTGCCAACCTGAAAGAGCGAAGGCATGCCACATTTTAGATGCCTTCCGGTTGGCATTCATCAGGTGATTTATGCGGGAAGTAGCTCGATCCGGAAGCATCATCGCGGGTCTGGCTCTAGGAGTTGTAATCGCTGTGGGTGCGGGCTGGGCAATGGCAGATCAAGTGGGCTGTGGTGTTCTGTTGGGGCAAGCGCAGCAAATGCTGGAACATCAGCACCCGAAGCAAGCACGTGTAATGATTCGATCCGCCCTTGCGAAATGCCCACGAAATGCGCAAGCTTACAGCCTGCTGGGTATCAGTTACGATCAACAGAATCTGTATCCCGAGGCAGAAAAGGCATATCACAAGGCTATTGCCCTGGACCCGAACTGGGCCGGCTTTCACAATAATCTTGCGGCCAGTTATCTTCATGCCGGAAAGACCACGGAAGCCATCGCTGAATTTCAAAAGGCTCTTCGGCTTGATCCCCAAAACCATCTGGCCGGGCTTAATCTTGCGAATTATTATTTAAACCGCAGCGATTATGCACGCTCCTTGCGATATTTTCGGCAAGCGGGTGCTGACCACTCTCAGGACCCAGCCGTCCTGTTCGGACTGGCAAAAGCCTATTTCGGAGCGAGACAGCCGCAATCCGGTTTGGAAATCGCGGAGAAGCTTTCACGGCTGGCAGGCGCAGACTCAAAGGTTCATTTTTCTATAGGGCTGTTACTGGCGGAGAATGGCCGCTATGGTGAGGCCATTCGCGAACTTCAGGCTATTCCTCCCGGTGAACGAGATTTTGCTGTGTATCAGAACCTAGGGCTCGTCTACGTGAAATCAGGAAAAGCGTCTGAGGCGGAAGGCGCATTTGAGGAGGCGATGCGGCTTAACCCCGCCAGCCCTGAACCGTATTGGGGGCTGGGTCAGATTTTTTTCTCCACTCACCGCTTGGAGCAGGGGATTTACTGGCTCTCTCAGGCTCACCAGCGCGCGCCCCAAAGGCCGGATATTACCTTTGCGCTCGCTGAGGCATTGATCCAGGCACAGCAATCAAATAGGGCGGACGACTTACTAACGGACGCCGTCAAGCAGCATCCCCATGATGCGGCGTTGCTTCAGGCAGTGGGAGATCTTTACACCGAGGAGCATAAGGATGAGCTGGCGAAGCGTGCCTACGAGAGATCTCTGGAAATCGATCCTCATCACCTGGGATCACGATTGGGTCTGGCAAAGCTCTATGATCGATTAGGGAAAAATGCGCAAGCTCAGGAAGAATATGAGGCAATTCTCAAGCGAGCACCCGGCAATGCCGAGGCCAATCTGGGGCTGGGTCGCCTGGCCCTGCAATCCGGAAAGTTCAATGAAGCTGTAACAACCCTGGAGAGAGCCTTGCGGAGCGATCCCAATAATCAAGCCGCGATGGAGAATTTAGCCGCCGCCCGAATTCACCTGGGGCAATATGCAGAGGCCCAAGGCGTTTTGCAGAGGTTAGTGATGATGAATGCCGACAATTCCCGCGCCCACTACTTGTTGGGGCAGGCGCTTCTCAAGATGGGGCAGAAAAAGAAAGCTGAGCTCGAATTCGAACGTTCGCGTCAATTGAAATCGGCAAGCGCCACGCGCTGAGAAATTGAAGAGAGGCTGCTGGAGGAGAGTGCATGCTCTATACCGTTTCCGGAGTTCGCAACTTCATTACCGGTCTGGATCATCCCGAGGGTGTAGCGGTAGGGCGGGACGGAACGGTCTACGCGGGCGGGGAAAGCGGGCAAGTCTATCGTATTTCGCCGAACGCGGAAAAGGTTGAAATTATTGCCACAACCGGAGGCTTCTGTCTTGGCATGACGCTGGATCAACAAGAGAATCTAGTCATTTGCGATTGCGGTCGCCGCGAAGTGTTGGGAGTAAGTCCCGAGGGTCACATTGAAACCCTGGTTAAGTCAGTGGCCGGGCGAGAACTGATCAATCCAAACTTCAGCGTCTTTGATTCTCAGGGCAATCTCTATTTCAGCGATTCAGGCGAATGGAAAAAGGCAAACGGCGTTGTCTATCGGCTCACAAACAACGGAAAGGCTGAGGTTTTTTCTTCCGGACCATTTCACTTTGCAAACGGACTGGCGCTGGATGCTGCTGAGCGTTGGCTTTATGTGGTTGAGAGCAATCTCGACCGCGTCTTGAGGATCGAGATCAAGCCGGACGGCCACGCAGGAGCACCCGAAGTTTTTGCCGAGGGACTGGCGAGAATACCTGATGGCCTGGCGTTTGATGCGCGCCAGAACCTTTATGTAACCACTTATGCATCCAATTGCATTTACCGGGTGACACCGGACCGAAAGGTGGAATTGCTCTGCCAGGATGAAGAAAATCTATTGTTATGCCAGCCGACGAATTGCGCGTTCGGCGGACCCAACTTCGACCAGCTTTTCGTGGCCAATCTAGGCCGCGACCATATCTCGATGTTGGATCTCAGAACCCCTGGGCAGCCCCTGTGGTGCCATCGGTGAGGAGGACTCATGGATTTTAGGGGAAAAGTCATTGTTGTGACCGGAGGAGGCTCCGGTATTGGTCAGGCGTGCAGCCAGGAATTTGCCCACCGAGGCGGTTTGGTTGCGGTTGTGGACCGCGATGAAAAGACGGGAAAGGAAACAGCACAGGAAATTGGGAAGAAGGGCGGAAAGGCCGAGTTCTTCCACGCTGATGTCAGTTCGGACGCGCAAGTGCGGGAACTGGTGATGAACGTTGCATCGCGAATGGGCGGAATTGACGTATTAGTGAACAATGCCGGCATTCAACGTTATGGGGCGGCTGCAGATATTTCTGAAAAAGAATGGGACGAAGTGATGAATGTGAATTTGAAAGGCGCGTTCCTGATGTCCCATTACGCCATTCCTGAGATGATCAAGCGTGGCGGTGGAGCGATTGTGAATACGGGTTCCGTGCAATCTGTAACCGCCCAGCGAAATTCCGTGGCCTATGTAGTCAGCAAACATGGTCTGTTAGGACTCACCCGATGCCTAGCACTGGATTATGCCAAAGAGAATATTCGCGCCAACTGTGTGATGCCGGGCGCGATTGATACGCCCATGCTGCGGTGGGCGGCGTCGTTGGACGATCATCCTGACCGCGTCATCGCGGCTTGTCATCGCCTGCATGCCCTGGGTCGCATGGGTCAGCCGGGCGAAGTGGCGCAGGTCATTGTTTTTCTGGCCAGCGATCTGGCCTCTTTCATCACCGGGGCTGCCATCCCCGTAGATGGAGGATTGCTGGTTCCCACGGGCGGCATGATGGCCCAGGAAACCAGTACCGGGGCCAAGAGGACGGGGCAGACATGACGGCTGCTGAAAGACGTGTGTCGCTGTCGGGTTGGCAATCGGCAGAACCGAAGAAGAGATAAGTGATGAGAAAGGGTTGCTTCTGGCAATTCAACTGCTTGTTCCTGTCTCGCGTCACTCGTCACTCTTCCCTGCTGTTGGGCTCTTCGCGATCGCTCAGAATGACAACGGGGAACTCAGGATGATAGAGAAGCTGTTGGCGCTTTTTACCAGGGAGAAATTAAATGAACCGGAATCTGGAAGTGCGAAACGACATCGATATTGAGGATTTTTGCCGTCGCTTTTCTGTAATCTATGGAGGCGCAATCTCGGATGTCCTGGATGAGATGGGCTATCACCACCAGGTATTGCCGCATGAAATTCAGGCCCTGACCATGGACCAAACCGTGGCGGGCGTCGCCATGACCGTCGAGGGGCAGCCTACGGTGAGCGAAGATCCTGAGGAAATCTTCATTCCGATCCTTCAGATGCTTGGAGACTTGAAACCTGGCGATGTCATTGTTTCGCAGCCGCACGATCATTTAAGCGCCCATATCGGAGAGCTTTCCTGTGAGACCGCCAAATTTCGTGGCGCGCGCGGGGCCGTGATCGACGGCGGTGCCCGCGACATCGACTATATTCTGAAGCTCGGCTTCCCGGTGTTTTGCCGCTACCGTACATCGGCGGACGTGATCGGTCGCTGGAAGCTGACTTCTTACGGCCGGCCTATTCAGATTGGCAGGACCGTGATCGAACAGGGTGACTTTGTGGTGGGCGACAAAGACGGAGTGGTGATCATCCCTCGAAAGATCGCCCGCGAGGTTCTGGAAAAATCCGAGGAAGTAGTGAGTACTGAGAACCTCGTGCGCAAAGCCATCCTGGAAGGCGTTCATCCCGTCGAGGCTTATCGGAAATATGGCCGGTTTTAGAATGCCAGGGTGCTAACCGCACACTCCTCCGCGCCGCGTGAAGATTTTTTCGTGACGCGAGTCGTGTTCTCGGACCTTCAGGAAAGTTGTTTTCCGGAATCGGGAATTTGAGTTATGGCTTTGCCGCGCGATGAACTGTTTGGCTGAATAAACCCACAAAGGATTCGCCTATGAAAATTACCAATCTCAAGTACACACCTGTTTTTGTTCCGATTGAAGCTCCTTTACGGTATTCGCAAGGTGCGCACCCCGGATTCTCGCGCATCATCGTTGAGCTCGAAACGGATGAGGGACTCGTCGGCCTGGGAGAATGCTACAGCGGCAAGGCCCGAGAGGGGCAGCTTGAGGAGTTCCGACCGTCGCTGATCGGTGAAGATCCCTTTCAAATCGAGCGCATCCGCTGGAAGCTGGGATCGCCGGGGGCGCTCAAGCTTTTTGGACATATCCTGCCTTTTGCAGCCATCGAATTCGCTTGTCTCGACTTGCAGGGAAAGGCGCTGGGACGGCCGGTCTATGAGTTGCTGGGCGGCAAGGTGCGCAATCACATTCCGCTTTCCGCTTACCTCTTTTATCGTTATCCCAACGAGAAGAATGAGGGTGAAGTTGCCAACGCTGAGCAGATGGTTGACTTGGCGCGAAGCCTGGTCCAGCAATATGGATTTCAAACCATTAAATACAAGAATGGCGTGATGTCCCCGGATGAGGAGATCGCAACCTTCAAGGCGCTCCGCAAGGCATTTCCAAACCATAAGATCCGGATGGACCCCAATGCGGTCTGGTCGGTCAGCACTGCGGTTCGGGTAGCCAAGAAATTGAAGGATGATGATCTGGAGTATCTGGAAGATCCAACGTGGGGCCTGCGGGGAATGGCCCGCGTGAATCGCAAGGCTCCCTGGGTGACGCTGGCTTCGAATATGTCGGTGTTTGCATTTGAGGATTTGCCGGTCGCGGCGCTTCTCGACGTTCTGGATGTAGTGCTTCTCGATCCTCATTGGTATGGCGGTATTCACCGCGCCCGAGTTGCAGCACATGTCTGTGAAACTCTCAATCTGGATGTCGGGATGCACAGCGGAACAGAGCTGGGAGTGTCACTCGCCGCGATGCTGCATTTGGCGGCAGCCATCCCGAATCTTGCTGCGGCGCCCGATTCGCACTATCACCATCTGCGCGATGACGTGATCAAGGGAGGCAAGATGAAGTATGAAAATGGCGGGATGAAAGTGCCGACCGGACCTGGCCTGGGCGTGGAGATTGATCGCGACAAGCTGGCCCGCTATCACGAAATGGCAAAATCGCAGCAGATGGGTTCCTGGATTGAAGATCCCGCGCGGCCCGGCGTCGTGACGTATTACCCGAAGTATTAGTGTCCGGTCCCAGCCGATTCTTTCCTTCTAAGGAAGGGGTAAACGGGTGGTGGATGTGATGAGGATGTAGTTTCCCATATCAACAATTGAACCGGACATAGCGCCAGATTCGTACCCGTTCAGCGAAGCCAGCAACGCAGTAAACCGGTTTCCTTGGCGGTCCTGGACTTCCAGCTTTATTCAGAATCTGTCTCGCCGGATTCGGGGGCCAGGCTAACATCATCCACCCATACTCTGCCGGCGATCTGGTTATCAAAGTGCTCGCTCGGGACGCGAGCGATGGTAACGATCACCATATGGGTTTGGGGACTGGTTTTGAAGTTGATGGTCAGGGGTATCCAGGTGGGTGAGCTGCCGGTGAGTTGGTCGCTGTATTTGTCGAGCAGGTTGGGCTTGTAGGCGTCGCGCACCTCCATGCGAGGCCCGCTGTCGGTTGTGATTCCTTCTGTCCTCATGAAGGCCGACAGATGATATGCCCGATTGGGTTTTACCGGCACGTATTGATAGATGTTGTGATAGTCGAAATTTTGTGTGCCCGGAAACTGAATCAGGAGCGAATGGGCAGGGGAATGGAAGGCGGAGTCATCCATCCCCACATAGATGCCGCCCACCTGAGCGATCCGCCAATCGAACCCTATGCCCATAGGCTGGGATTCGAAATCGCCATTTTCCACAAGATTTTGCGGGGTGGATTCATAGGTGGCAGGAATAATGCCTTTTTGCCGCAGCGTAGTCCACACCTGGTAAGCTTCATCCGCTTTCTGTGTCCCGATGAGGATGTCGATATAGGGAGAAGCCATGGAGGCCGGAAACTTGTCCGGGCTTTTGGCAATCAGCTCCCACACGGGTTCCGTCTCATTCCAATGGTGACTGGCGATCAGGTAGTTTAAGTATTGCAGTTCCTGATCGGCGTTTTTCGGAATAAGCTCAGCCAAGATCTTTTGGGGGTCGCCCGAAGCTTTCCACGCAGTGTTGAAGATCGGGTCTTGATATTCATTCGCGGCCAGCACCATCTTGAAGTGGCGGAACGCTTCGTCCAAGTTGTTGTGCAACAGGAAAAAGTTTCCGATGGCCCACTGAAATCTGGGGAGGTGAGGCGCTAGAAAATCGGCGCGGCGCATGCAAGCCTCGGCCTTATCAGCTTCGCCCTGAAGTTGGAAGGCATTGGCCAGGTCAAGCCAGGTCTGAGGGTCGTAGGGATTCAGTTGGGCGGAGCGAGTCAATTCCTGGATGGCGCGGTCAGGATCGATATCCTGCGCACTGTATTGGTATAAGCGGCCGAGTTCAAGAGGATACTCGGCATCGGAAGGGTCAAGCTGGCTGGCCGCTTGCAGATTTTTGGCAGTGGGTCTTTCGCTCACGAGCGTTGCAAGATAAGCTCTCGCGATCCAGACGAAGAGAAGGGCAAAGACGATTACTCCGATCGCCAGCGTCGCGGCCTTCGCCACATTGTTTTTCAGCACAAGCTGCATAACTCGTAAACCGTCAAAAAGCAAATCTTAACATAAAGACCTGTTCCTGCTGGAGCCCACGCGTCTTGCCGGTGTAATTTTCTGCTCGGCTCAAGCTGCACGCGGCTGCTGTTGAGTGAGGCAATGGAGCGTCCCGAGGCCCCAAACGAGGTCTACGGCATGGATGCCTACCACAGGTCGATCCTGGAACAGTTCCGAAAGTATCCCCAGCGCGACGCGGTCGCGGGGGTCGTTAAAAGTGGGGACTAAGACGGCGGCGTTCGCAATATAAAAGTTCGCATAGCTGGCAGGAAGCCGCTGGCCTTTAAAATAGAGCGGCGAAGGCATCGGCAGCGAGACAACTTGCAATTTTGAGCCGTCGGCCAATCGCACTCCTTCCAACCGCTCGCGATTTTCCTGAAGAGGTCGGTAGTTGTCATCCCGGGGATCATCTTCCTGGCATAAGACAACAGTGTAAGGATTGACAAAGCGGCAGAGATCATCAACGTGGCCATGCGTGTCGTCGCCGGCAATGCCTCGGCCAAGCCAGATAATCCGTTTTGCTCCAAGAAACTGGCGCAGCGCCGCTTCGATTTCCGCCTTCTGAAGCTGAGGATTGCGCGGCTGAATGGAATTATCCAACAGGCACTCCTCGGTGGTAAGCAAGTCGCCCTGGCCGTTGACGTCAATGCTGCCGCCTTCCAGAACGAAATCCTGTTGGCCGGATCGCGCAGCGATCAAGGGATAGCCCAGTTTTTCAGCAATGCGCTCAGGCACGGCGTCATCCCATTGCCAGTCAGGATATTTGGCCCACGCATTGAAGCGAAATCGGGAAATCGCGAGCTCATGCTGACCCGTTTCTGAGGAAACTCTTCTGACAAAAATCGGACCGAAATCGCGTGTCCAGCCGCGGTAAGTGGGGATGTGAAAGAATTCAATCTGCGAGAGGTCGGCGCCAGCAGCCTTGAGTGTTTGCCGGGCCTTTCGCTCGTGCCGGGAGTTGTTAACCAAGATGCGCAGGGACTCGCCGGGAACAATTTTCCTGGCGATTTCCGCATAGACCCAGGGGATAGGAGCGAATTTTCCGGGCCAGTCTGTGGTGTTGTGCGGCCAGCCAATCCAGGTGGCCTCGTGCTTTTCCCACTCGGCTGGCATATGGAGGGTGGACTCAGTAACCTGATGCATGACGAGGGAGTCTTACAAGACTGACAAGCTTTGCTGCCTTTCGCCCGCTTCCAGGTCTGCGCGAGCTTCGTCTTCAATGCGCTGCTTGAGATCGAGAAAGATCATGTGGGCCAGAATCAGATGTGCGTCTTCCACCTTTTGCATATTGTTGGAAGGGACGATGAGTGGGCAATCCAGCAAGGCTTTCATCTTTCCTCCGCCGCAGCCACCGAGTCCTATGGTGATGGCTCCTTTTCTTCGCGCAATCTCAAACGCCCGGAGGACGTTGGGTGAGTTGCCACTGCCGCTGATGCCCAACGCAACGTCGCCCGCTTGAATGAAATTTTCCATCTGGCCGGCGAAGACGTTCTCGTAATGCGTGTCATTGGCCCAGGCGGTAATCATGGGCGTGTTGTCTGAGATGGAAAATGCCTTCAGGCGTTTGACGGACGCCAGCCATTCAGGCCCGGGGAAGTGCGTCGCTTTGCCCAGGTCCGCGGCCATGTGCGAAGCCAAAGCGGCGCTGCCGCCGTTTCCAAACAGAAAAACCGTATGATCGGTTCGATAAGCTCGGAAAAGGATTTCTGCAGCGCGCCGCGCCTGCTCCACTGGAAGATGGTCCAGGATTTCCTTGAGGTCAGCTAAATAAGCTTCATAGTTGTACGGGGTGTGAGCCACGCCTGATCCTCCAGAAATGTAAGAAATGTACAGGCTTTCCCTGCCCTTCGTCGTCTTTTTCAGCCTAGCCATTGGCCTGCTTTGGATTCGAGATACGCCAGGGGCACGTCATAAAGCATCGCCTTTGCGGAGTGGCGCAGGCTGTCGTGAATGAAGCAGACATGTGTACACCAGCACTGATCGTGAGCGATGGCTTGCGCCTCCTGCCGTCTGGCCTGGCTTTCCCAGAATTTCTGAAAATTGCAGTCGAACTCGCGCAGGTTGCCAAGCTCTCCCCGCAGCTCGCAAGCCCGGACGCCACCGTGATAGTCAATCACAATCGAGGTTTCGCTCGCCGTACAGGGCATCGGCCAGGCATGCGGCGATTCAATATTCTGAAGCTGAATCTTATTGTGGAGCGCCAACGTTCCCTGGTAATACATTTTCCCCAAGCGATGCTCGATTCCTTCAAGACGGCGGAGAATGGTCGGAGCATAATAGGCGTAAACCTTTTGCAATTCCTTGTAAAGCGCGGGAAGGCGCTCCGCAGGAATTTTTTTCAGGCCCGGTTCCTTGGCGTCTCCGCGAATGATGTTGAAATAGTGGCCGTCCACTGAGCAGTGCTTCTTCACAAACTCGGCGATTTCCAAGATGTGATCGAAATTTTCCGCGCAGATCACGGTATTGATATTCAGGCGAAAATTCGAAAAGCGTCTCCGGCTGGCCTGTACGCTCTCGATCGTGCGGAGAGTCCTCTGGAAGTTACCCGGCACAGCGCGGATCGAGTCTTGCATGTCATTCAGCCCGTCCATCGCCACATTCAGATCAAGATGAAGCTCAGGATTCTCGGTGAGAATCTGCTCCACGCGTTCGGCGGTGCGCTCCGGCAGCAGCCCATTGGTAGGTAGATTCACCCATCGAACGCCGTTTTGCTGACAAAACAGACGAATAATCTGGGTCAGTTCGCGGCGCAGCATCGGCTCGCCGCCTGAAAGCCAGAGATCCGTGAAGCCGGGCATCGTGGAAGAGAGTTTCTGAATCTCGTCCCAGGTCAGGTCACCTCGGCGGTTCAGTTCCTGCCAGTAGAAGCAGGTACGACACTTAGCATTGCAGATCGAGGTGACGAAAAAGATCACCACTTTAAGTTTTTTCGGTGAGCCGAACGCTCGATAAATCTTTTCACGCCGGGTTGTCATGTTATTTGCCATCAGGCGGCGCCCCGTTCGACGAGACCTTTGAATTGGGTGTCCCAAACCTCCGGGCGGGGACTTCAGCCCTCTCTATTTTGAAGCTCCCGACAAGCGCAGTTAAAGCAAACGCCTTTCATTCCGGTTTGCCACAATCCGGTCTACGCTCATTCTACCAGAAAGCGCGATGACAACCATGCGTTGGACAATCGTCGAGTATCTCGTCATGGACGTCTGTGATCTGAAGAATAAAACTCATAAATAAACTTTTAATATTTCATCACAATGCGATATACTTCCTAACCTGTGGTTGAAGGATTCGCGTTTTGGTAATGAGGGAAAGTTTCACGGATTAAATCGGACCTTGTCTTCTGGTTCCGTGAAATTCCGCAGGATCTTCCCCCGTCATCCGTCCGCTGGAAGAGCTGACCGAGAGCGTACCCAGCCCGTGTTTTCTGGCGCGGAAGAGAATAGTCAAATTTTCTTTAAGCAATCCCTCAGGTTGAAATGGTGAAATTCGTTCCTTTTCTGCTCATTCTTCCTCTTAGTGCCGGAGTTGCGCAGAATTCATCACTGTTCTTCCCTGTTGCGGGCGTCGTGCAGGATTCAACCGGCGCGGCAATTCCTGGGGCGCGGGTAATGCTGCGGCGCAACACCATGACCGTGCGAACCGCCAGCACGGATGCACAAGGTTACTTTCAGTTCTCCCATGTTCCCCCGGGTGTCTACATGCTTGAGGCGCACTGCAGGGGATTTAACCCTTCTTCAAAGCTTTTGCGGATAGGTTTGAGCGCTCCCGCGCCGGTGGCAATGGTGATGACGGTTGCTAGCGTTCATCAACAAGTAACTGTGACCTCTTCAGGGAATCAGGTGGTTCCGACCACCAGCGATAATTTGAATGGCGTTACTTTAAACGCGCAGCAAATCAATAATCTCCCGGTGTTTGACCAGGATGTTGTGGGGATGCTTTCAAATTTTCTTGACACAGATGCAGGTGGGACCGGTGGGACGGGAATTGTGGTCAATGGCGTCGAAGTCGAAAACCTCGCCGTCACGCCTTCGGCGATCAAATCCATTAAGATCGATCACAATCCTTTTGACGCCCAGTATCGGCGTCCGGGCTGGAGCCGCATGGAAATCACCACCAAGGCAGGAACGCAGCAATATCACGGCGAAATCAATTTCATTTTCCGCGACTCAATTTTTAATGCCCGGAACGCCTTTTCTCCGACGCGCCCGCCAGAGCAACGCCGCAAGTTTGAGGGTGAAGTGGGCGGACCGGTGTTCCACAGCAAAAAGACTTCCTTTCTGATTTCGGCCGATCATGATGTGGAGGATGTCGAATCCACGGTTTTCGCTTTAGGGCCATCAGGAACCATCCAGCAGAACGTCCCAAGTCCAACTCATAATACGCTCATTTATGGCCGCATTGACCATACGATCAACGACAAGAATAACTTCTCCGTGTCAGCGTCATACCACGGGCGCCAAGATTTGAACCAGGGCGTGGGCGGGCTGACGCTGCCCGAGGCAGGCTATAATCAGTCATTCAGCGGCGAAAAAGTGCGCTTCAATGAGACGGCGATTTTCACGCCCAACCTGTTGAATGAATTTCATCTGATGCTGGCACAATACCACCGCCCCACGGTCAGCCTGAGTGATGCGCCGCAGATCGACGTGCTTGGAGCTTTCGTCAGCGGCGGTGCGCAAGTGAACCAGTTGCTGACGAAACACCATTTTGCCCTGACCGATATTGCAACTTGGACGCACGGCAGGCATCAGCTTGAGTGGGGTTTTGAGATTCCGGATTGGGCGCGACGCGGTCTTGATGACAACCAGAACTTCGGCGGCACCTTCACCTTTTCGAGCCTTGCGGATTATACGGCGGGCAAGCCGTTATCTTATACCCTGCAGCAGGGTAATGGTCATCTGGTTTATTGGCAGAAAATGCTAGCTGCCTTCGTTCAGGATTCCTACCGCTTGAGACCTAATCTGATGCTTTCAGGCGGCTTGCGTTGGGATTGGGAGGACTATTTCTCTGATTATCGCGAGTTTGCCCCGCGCGTCGCTTTTGCCTGGGCCCCTAGGAAAAGTCCGAAAACCGTGATCCGAGGCGGCGTCGGCATTTTCAACGATCGCGCCAAGTGGGACGCCATCTCCGATCTGCTGCTCTTCAACGGACAGCGGCTGCAAAGCTATGTCATCACCAATCCCAGTTACCCTGATCCGTTCGGCCCCGGAATGACTCCTTCAGCAATTCCACCGAATATTGTGGAACTGGAACCCAATTTCCGCATGCCGTACATGTTTATGGACAGCATCGAAGTGGAACGCCAGATTACCAAAAGAACCACGCTGTCCGCCACCTGGGAGGATGGCCGCACCGTCCATGCCTTCCGCTCCCGGGATTTGAATGCCCCTTTGCCGCCTCTCTATGCTGCGCGTCCTGATCCTGCCATCGGCATGCTCCAGCAATACGAAGCGGCGGGGAGAAGCCAATGGGATGCGCTTCACATACAATTTCGCGGGCAGTTGGGCCGTTATTTTACAGGCATGGCCCGGTATCGCCTGGGGTGGTCTTATAACGACACCAGCGGCATCAATTCGTTTCCTGCAAATCAATATGACCTCGCCGGCGAATGGGGGCGGTCAATTTGGGACCGGCGGCATCGCTTCGCATTGCTGGGTGTTTTTAATCAGGGGAAGCTGCTGAATCTCGGCGTTTCTCTTTGGCTCCATTCCGGAGGGCCGTACGATATCACGACGGGTACCGACCCTTATAATGACGGCTTGACGTTGGCCCGGCCACCCGGGGTTTCCCGCAACACCGGTCAGGCGCCGGGCTATGCGGAACTGGACGTGCGATGGGAGCACGATTTTCGCATCGAAAAGAAGAAAAAGGACAGTTCGCCAGTCTTTACAGTAGCCGTTGGAGCTTTTAATGTATTGAATACTGTCAACTACGAGGATATTGTCGGAAATCTGAGTTCACCGTTGTTTGGAAAGCCGGTGGATGCCGAGCCCGCCCGGCGTCTGCAATTTTCCGCTCGGTTCCAGTTCTAACAAGCTGCTGAATGAGATTATGAACATTCTCGTTCCAAGCGAAGCGAGGAATGTCGTTCTGCAAATGAAGGGCTTGCAAGATCTCTCGTTACCTTCGACTCCTTGGGAACGAGAGGCTATGAAAGTCTTTCAGCAACCTGAGAGGATGCCTGCCCCGACTTAAGAGTTCCATTCATCCTTTTGAACTGCGGCCAGGATTGAGAGAAAATGGAGACGGTGACCAATTGGCAGGCGGGTGCGGGATAGGGCGGATGGGCAAACCTAAGCGCGCCGCACCTCTCAATCCGGCGATATGGATAAGCCTTCAAACGAAAAGGAATTTCTCGAGAAGATTCCTTCACCCTCGGCGCGCCTGTGGGCAGGTCTCTGCGTTATCCTCTCCATCTTCATCATCTTCGCCGTCTACAGCATTCATCAGATCCGCTGGCTGGAAGACTTTCAGATCAATGTGGTGCAGAGAAACCGCAAGGCATCTATTGAACTCCTTCGCATTCAGAATGACGCAAACTTGCTGGGGATCTCTCTGCGCGATATGACCCTCAAGCAGGCAGACTACCCGATCCGCGACTGGCAACCCACATTCACTCGGCTTCGAGGAGATATGTCCAACGCCCTGTCGCTGGAGAAGCGCGATGCCGTGAGCACGCCTGAAACAGACTCTAAGGTCGACGAGCTCGAGCGGCAAATGAATGACTTCTGGCGCACGGTGGACGGCCTGTTTTACCTCGCGCAGCAGGGAAAAGAAGCAGAGGCCCGCAGCCTGATTCAAACCGAAGTCGAGAGCAAAGATGCAATGATGATTGCCACCGTATCGAGCTTGCTGAGGTCGAACGATCTGGCGCAAATTGACGCGGCCCGAAAGATCAACCAGGTCTATGAAAACTTCAAAAGAGATAACCTCGTTCTCCTGGGCACCCTCTTGCTGCTTGCCATCGGTACGGGGCTCTATACATTTCAGGCAAATCGCAAAACGTTTGAGAAGCTCAGCCATTTGGCCCAGCGTCTCCAGTCGCAATCCGAACAGCTTCGAAAGCTTTCCTGGAAACTCATCGACGTTCAGGAGGAAACCCTTCGCCAGGTGGCACATGACCTGCATGACGAATTCGGTCAAATTCTGACGGCAATCGGAATCATGCTGAACCGCGCCGGGCAAAAGGCTGCCTCTTCTCCTCCGGAAATGCTCCGTGAAATTCACGCGGTCAAAAGCATTGTTGAAGAGACGTTGCAAAACGTCCGGGACAGGTCGCAAATGTTTCGTCCCGCGATTCTGGACGACTTCGGACTTGGGAAGACCCTGGAGTGGTTTGTGGATCAGTTTTCCCGGCAGACGGGAATCCATGTCTCTATTGAAAGAGAGCCGGAAGAGATTTCTTTTCCGGGCGACGAGGCAATTCACATTTACCGCATCGTCCAGGAAGCACTCAGCAACGTGGCGCGCCACTCCCAGGCGAAGGAAGCACGAGTTATGCTGCAGGAAGAAGATCAAGAGTTGGTTATTCAGATTTGCGATGATGGTGTGGGTTTCAGCCCGGTTTCAGGAATGGATCAGGCGACGGGAGAAGGGTTTGGATTGATGGGCATGCGCGAGCGCGCCGAACGGCTTAACGGCAGCCTCTCCATTCGCTCAGTGCCCGGAAAGGGCACAACGGTCACAGCTCGGATTCCCATTCAGAAGGTTCAAACGGAAGCTGTCGAAGCCGGAGAAAAGGTGAAATAAATCATGGCGACTCATGATTCAGAGAAAAAAATACGGGTGCTGCTTGCGGATGACCACACGCTGGTGCGGCAGGGCTTCCGGCGCATTCTGGAAGACGATCCACGCATTGTGGTGGTGGGAGAAGCTTCCACAGGGCTTCGCGCGATGGAACTTTGCAAGGAATTGAAACCCGATGTCGCAGTGCTTGATCTGGCGATGCCGGAGATCGGCGGCATCGAGGCCGCGAGCGAAATTCTCAAGGCCAATCCAGAGATCAAGATTTTGATTCTTAGCATGTACTCGAACGAGGCTTATGTTCGCAAAGCTTTTGAGATTGGGGCGAAAGGTTACATGCTGAAAGATGCAATTGAACTGGACCTGACGCGGGCGGTGGTCTCCCTGGCGGAAGGAAAGGCTTATATGAGTCCGGGCATCTCAAATCTCGTGATTGAAGGGCTTAAGTCAGGATCGCTGCAGGATGCAAGCCAGGATCCTTACGAGCGGTTGTCTCTTCGGGAAAAAGAGGTTTTACAGTTGATTGCTCAGGGAAAATCCAATAAAGAGGTCGCCGCGCTGCTTAACATTAGCGTGAACACGGTAGCTGTCCATCGCGCTCGCGTTATGGAAACCCTGGGCATCCATCGCACCGCGGAGTTGGTTCTGTATGCCGTGAAAAAGGGATTGGTGCAACCGCAATAATACAGAAAAGGGCTGGCTTTCCATCTTTCCTAACCGACCTCCCTTTGAAGAGAAGGTAGACGACGTGGCGGGCGGAGTGATGGGTTCAGGATTCCTTAGTCTGTGGCGAGCCTCGTAATATTTTTACGCAAATGCTCCTCGCTTCATTTCCTCTGCGATATGATCGGCAGCACGCATCGCGAGAGCCAAGATGGTGAGAGTGGGATTCTTTTCACTGGAACTCACAAAGCAGGCGGCGTCCACAACGTATAGGTTCTTGATGTCGTGACATTGGTTAAATTTGTTCAAGACGGACTTCTTGGGATCGTCACCCATGCGCGCTGTGCCGGCCTCATGAATGCTCCAGCCTGGGGGTAAAGGCTTGGTGCGTTCGCTCAGAACCTCGATACCCGCCGCTCGAAACATTTCGCGCTGCGTCTCAATCATATCTTTGGCCATTGCAAGTTCATTAGGGCCCCATTCAATGTTGAATCGCAGCACGGGAATTCCCCAGGCATCCTTCACCACCGGGTCAATTTCCACATAATTTTCAGCTCGCGGCAGAACCTCGCCGAACGATCCGATACTGATGACGGTTGCGTAGTTTTTCTTGATCTCCTCTTTGAATTTGGCACCGAAGCCAGGAAGCTTGCGCGCAAAACCAGGATACTCCGAGCTGCCGCCTCCGCCTTCAAAGCCATAGCCGCGAATAAAGTCCGAGCGCCTCTCGCGTAAATTACGGAAACGAGGAATGTAGATGCCTGTACCGTCGGGCCGCGCGTCTCCCGCCGTATTGCGATTTCCTCGAAGCTGCGGAATAAGCCCCATAATGTCGCCAGCCATGATCTGCTCACAAAAATACTTGCCGAGCACGCCGCTGGAATTGGCGAGCCCGTTCGGATGCTCGCGGTCGCCGGAGTTCAGCAGAATGCGTGTGGATTCAAGGCTGCCTGCGCCGAGCACAATCACCTTCCCATAGGCTTCCTCCGTCTGGCGCGTGAGACGGTCCACAAACAAAACACCCTTGGCTTTCCCTTCCGAATTCAGCAGCACTTTCCAGGCCACGGCATTCGCGCGGAGCGTCAGGTTGCCGGTTTTCTGCGCGATGGGCAACAAAACCCCTTTCGAGCTGAATGCCGCGGCCACGTTGCATACCCGGCCGCAGTGCCCGCAGTAATGGCAGGGCGCACGGCCATTGATCGGCTCCGTGGCGGTTGCCGAGCGGCCATGGATCACGTGGCGATCGGGGAGTTTGGATTCGACCGCCCGCTTGAAGATCCATTCCGGGCAGGTGAAGGGGACAGGTTTTAAAAAGAAACTGTCCGGATTGTTTTCCAGATGGTCCGCGTTCCCGCAAACGCCGATCATCTTCTCGACGCGAGCGTAGTAGGGTTCCACGTCGTCATAGGTGATCGGCCAGTTGTCGCCGTAACCGTCATAGCGAGCCGCCTGAAAGTCACGCGGACTAAAGCGCAGAGAAACCAAGCCCCAGTGCAGCGTCTTGCCGCCCACCGCACGCGCGCGCACCCAGACATAAGGCTTGCCCGTATAGGGATTTTCAAGCTCGTTCACGAAGTGGGGCTTGTTCCATTCGTTGGCGCAATAGTTATATTTGGCGCGCTCGCGAGGACGGATTCGACCGCGGAAAGGGAATTCGTACGGTTTCGTGTGGTGATGAAAGTCCGAGGCGATATCGAGATCGGGGCCCGCTTCGAGCAATAATACTTTCAGCCCTTTCAGGCACAGTTCGGTTGCGGCCATTCCGCCCGCAGCGCCCGATCCGACCACCACGGCATCATAGACTTTAGGCATAAATTAATTCTTCCTTTCCCTGCAAAGAAAACTCTCGACAGCACCGAGCAAAGAATAGAAGTTTAGCGCGGATCATGCCCGCTGCAAGAAAAAATTTGGCACAAGGATTTCTTCGGCCAGAACTCAATCGGCCGTGGATTCAACTTTCTCAGGAATCCGTTGGATTTACAGCGCATGGCGCCCGAGTTGCAGTCAACGTCAGAACAAGGGGCGAACTGGTCGGACATAACAAGGCAGGATCCATAATGCTGGGTTGACGCGCTCAGACGGATCTTCCCCCGCAGTAATGAGGGGAAGTTATTGTGTCGGCGCGAGTTAGGGGAATTCTAGAGCCAAGATGTAGTCATGTTGTTTGAATATTTATCTTGACATGTTCAATTGT
>Ga0070741_10001008_pt1 | contig 91863 bp, 79 predicted proteins | sample Coa_R1_4_FD_66440 | JGI IMG/M metagenome (GOLD analysis project Ga0070741, IMG submission 66440) | Surface soil microbial communities from Centralia Pennsylvania, which are recovering from an underground coalmine fire - Coalmine... | ecosystem: Environmental > Terrestrial > Soil > Unclassified ...
TACGGCCAGCCAGGAGCGCACTTGAGGGTGAGGGTTCGTTTATCGGCGCCCCAGCTCCCGCTGACACTGAGGTTGGTCGGGGTGATTTCAAAATTACCGACCCACAGGCCGGGCTTAGACGCGATGGGAGTCACCTTGGTCATGTCCTGGTCAAACACGAACACAATCGTGCTGTTCGTCGGAACGTCGAGCGCGCCATTGGTCGGCGTGACCGAGATCACCATGGGTGCGGTTTGGGCCCGCGCGGCCGGAGCTGACCACCAGCCGGCCGAGAGCAAAAAAGCCAGTATCAACGAAACCTTGCCAGGGCAACGTAAACCGCACTCCAAGGCCTCGACGCGATCGGTCTGAGGTAAGGCGCTCATAGTTGAAACATAGTACTCTAATACGAAAAGACCTCGGAGCAACTGTTTCAATTCAGGCAACAAACCTCATCAGCGGCTGGTTGCCGAATCCGTGGGGATGGACAATCGAGGAAACCTAACGCCAATCTTCCTTTCATACCGCGCCAGGCTGATCCGATTTCCGGTGCCGCGGCTCCGGTCTTCGGGGATCTCGGCGGGCCAGATCGTGTCGTGAGCATGGCTTTGGGCGGCATCGACCAGCTCACGCAGGACTCGGCGAACCGCAGTATGATTGCCCAGATGATAACGCGCAGACGTTTGAGCCAAACCGACGCGCACTGAATAGGCACTTGGCGGTAACGCTCGAAAAAGTTCTTCGTCCGTCCAATCGTCCCCAATCGCCAGAATCAGGTCGGGTGGTTGGCCGGCCAGCCATTCCATCGCGGCCGTCCCTTTCGTAACACCGGTGTTGCGCACTTCAAGCACTTTGTTTCCTTCCAGCACTTGCACGTCAATGTTCCTCGTATATCCAGCCAGATCATCGAGCAGCTCCTTGGCGCGCAAGGAGGCCTGATCCGGGTCGGCACGCCGATAGTGCCATGCCAGCGAGAACTCCTTTTCTTCCAGCAGAGCTCCGGGCAACCGATCTACGTAGAGTTGGAGGATGGGGCGCACGCTCCCCTTCCAGCCGGTATCGATAACCTTCAGCGTGCGCCAGTGCGCGCCTTTAGGCCGCAGCCAAATGCCATGCTCAGCGACCAGGGAGATCGGCAGGTCGCCGAACCATCTCTCCAAATCGTTGCGTGTCCGCCCGCTGACAATCACCACCTGGTTGCCAGGGTCAGCGGCCAGGGCAGTGAGGAGGCTCATCAATTCCGCATCCGGGTTGGCACGTTCGGGATGGTCCACAAAAGGCACCAGCGTGCCATCGTAATCGAGCAGCAAAGTCCGGCACATCGCTGACCGGTAATGCTCTACCAGTGTCGATTGGGCTTTTCCCGCTAGCGACCGAGCGCGGCGGGCCGCCTCAGTCTTCTGGGTGGAAACCAGAGTTTGAATGAAATCCTCGGCCCAGCGGCTAACGTTGTACCGGCGTAGCCGTTCTTGCAGCAGTCGGTTGCGCCGAATCTGTTCCTCAACGGGCATGGTCAAAGATTGTTCCAATGCTTGGGCAAAATCGCTGGCGTGGAACGGATGGATAACAAGAGCTTCACCCATTTCTTTGGCCGCTCCGGCCATTTCACTGAGGATAAGCACCCCAGTTTGATCCGAACGCGAGGCGATGAATTCCTTCGCCACCAGGTTCATGCCATCCCGCAGAGGCGTGATCAACGCCACATCGCAAGCGCGGTACATCACCACGATTTCCTCGAATTCGAGGTTGCGGTATTGATAAATGAGAGGAGTCCAATTTACGTTCCCGTAGGCCCCAACGATCCGGCCGACGATTTGCTCCAACTCCTGCCGCATGGCCTGATAGGTCTCGATGCCGGTGCGAGACGGCGCAACCGAGATGATAAAGACGACCTTGCCTCGCCACTGCGGGTTTCTTTCCAAAAACAAATCGTAACCCCGCAACCGATTGATGAGACCCTTGGTATAATCCAAGCGATCCACCGAAAAAACGATCTTCTGGCCTATGCATTTGGCGCGCAGTTCGGCCGCTCGTGCTTCCGTTGCCGGCGAAGCCGCGGCTTGGGCGAAACGCTCAAAATCAATACCCATTGGAAAAGTGTCTACCTTTACCACGCGGTCGCGCAGCGTGAGACTGCCCAGTTGATGCTCGTAACCGGCCGTGCGGACAACGCTCGTCAGAAAATCCCGCAGGTAATCATGGGTGTGGAACCCAATCAAACTAGCACCCAGTAATCCTTCGATGATTTCGAGTCGCCAGGCACGCGGCAACAAACGAAACACTTCATAGGATGGAAAGGGGATATGCAGGAAAAAGCCTACCGGTATTTCGGGGAAACGTTGACGGATCAACTGAGGCAGAAGCATGAGCTGATAATCATGAACCCAGACCAAGTCGTCTGGCCGCAGAACCCGGCACAAGGCATCAGCGAAGTTACCGTTTACGTCTCTGTAGTGGTGCCAGCAGTCTTCGTCGTAATGCACCAGAGAAGGGAAATAGTGAAATAGCGGCCAGATCGTTTTGTTGCAGAAACCATGGTAGAAGCGCTCCGTGCTCTCTGCCGGCAGAAAAATCGGTTCGGCAGCAAATTCGCACCGACCGTACTCGCTGACCGCCGCTTGGTGCTCTGGCGGGATAGCGGCTCCGGGCCAACCAAGCCACAGGCAATCGCGGGCTTCCGCTCCTGCGGCGACACCCCGCTCCAGGTAGCTGCGCAAACCGGTGGTCAGGCCCCCAGAGCTCCGCTGGAATTGTAGCGCGCCGTCCTTAATCGACACCGAGAACGGCAACCGGTTTGAGACCATGACTAAGCGCATAAAATAAACGATTCGATTGCCCTCATGCCGAATTGCGCGGCAGGCTTCGATTGCGCGGATGCACATTTGTCCTCCAAAGCAGTTGAGATGTTCTTTGGGGGAATTGGACGGGGTGAGGTGGTGGCGGACCGTGGGCCAACCGCTCCAGGCGCTCTGCGGAGGTTTCACCCAACAAACGTTCGATCGTGTTTAGCAATAGCCACACATCGGGTGGCTTCTCGAGCAGTGCGTCAGCCCCGGCCACCGAGCCGGCTTCGCATTGGCCAGCCATGCCGGTGAGTATAACGATGGGGAGCGAAGCATCCCGCTCAGCCACGATATCCAGGATGTCGAATCCACTAACCTCCGGCAGGTCCAAATCTAAAACCAATAGATCGAACTTGTCTTGGGCCAAGCTGTCCGCGCCTTCACGACCGTCGGACGCCAATTGGACGGAGTAGCCCGACGTGTTGAGTATCTTTTTCAAAGCGTCCCGGACGGACACGTCATCGTCGATTACCAGTATTCGCCTTTTCATGACGTTCTTGTGGGTCCGGCGAGTGTCTACGCGAGCTCAATTCAGACAACGGACTGCTGTTTTCGAGGAAATAGTGATGCCACCCGCAGAACGAGCCAAGGAGTTCAAAATGTCTGCGGGCGGCATAGGCGCTTGGCCCCCGTGTGGGCGGTCACCCGGTCGGCAAATGCCATAATTGGGAAAATCGCCGTAAGTCAACGGATCAGCTGACCTCAAGGAGCTCGAATGTTTACTCACGGAAACCGTAATCGCTTCAAGTTGCTGGCTGTCGCGCCATTCAGGGCGATCGACTGAGCCAAGGGGGCCAAGAGCCTTTGTGCATTTGAATATTCTGTTTTGGCGCACGCCCTTTTTGCTGCGCATATTTTCTGCTATGTTCATCGTCAGGTAAGCTGGGTTCATGCCAGACCTGTGGCCGAGGGGCAAATGCCAGGTTTACGAGCAATTCGCACATGATTCAAAAAAGAACTCTCCGTACGACAGGAACAAAACATTCCACCGCTGGATTCGGGCGTATCACGCGCCTGCTGCCGCCGGTCAAAATGCGCTTTTGGGGTTTTACCGTGGTGGTGGTGTGTGGAGGAGGACTGCTAACATGGATCACGCACAGCACTTGGGAGCAGTTGGATCGCCTACAAAAGGAGCATGCCGCTGTAAGGAGCCAAAGCTTTTACCTGGGGGTTACTTTGCGTGGCGCCGTTCGCAGTCTGAATGAGAAGCTGCTCCAATTTGGCCACACGCCCGAGCCGCACGTACGCGACGAATTTCTTAGTGAGTCCCGTGAGCTGAAGCCTTGGTTAACGACCAATCGCCTTCATTTGGCTGAGCTGGCCAAGCTGCCACTGCTGAAGCAAATGTTGATTGATGACTTTGATATTCTTAACAACACTCAGATCGCATACGATAGCTACTTGGCCGAGGCTGCGAAATTACTCGAGGCGGACAGTCCTGGTTCGCCTTACCCTTCATTCGAAGAGAGATATACCCGGGTCCGGCGAGCCTCGGCGCCTTTGCTCAGGCTGTGCGACGATTTGGTCAGGGCACAACGCGACGATTTCAGTGATTTCCTGGCCGAGACGCAAGCCACGCTTGCAAGCCATCAGCGACTGCTGAAGCTTACCCTGACGCTTGTTGTGAGTCTGGCTGGAGCATTGGCGCTTCTCGTTTACCGCGGCATGATTGCGCCTCTCCGCGTAGGCCTGGATGAAAGTCGCAACATCATTGAACGCCAGGAGAAACTAGCCTCCCTGGGTGTGCTTGCTTCTGGCGTGGCCCACGAAATTCGCAATCCTCTCACGGCTCTCAAAATGCGGCTTTTCAGTTTGAAGCGAGCGCTTCCGGCCATAGCTGACAACGAGGACCTTGGCATTATAAGCAATGAGATCAATCGTCTGGAGCGCATCGTAAAGGATGTTCTTCACTTTGCGCGTCCTTCAGATCCCGAAGCGACCAGGCTGCCGGCGGCACGCCTCTTGAAAGACGTGCACGATTTACTCAAACCTCAATTGGACCGTTGCGCAATCGAGTTGCGACTTGAGAATGAGGCAAATTCCTGGGTGAATGCCGACGCGGAACAAATCAAACAAGTCCTCATCAACCTGGTTCAAAACTCGGCGGAAAATATTGGTCGGAATGGCGTGATCACATTGGGCGTGCGCAGGGACATGGTAGATTTTGATGGCTGCTCCCGGGCGGCGGCCATCCTGGCAGTTGAAGATACTGGGAGTGGCATACCCCCGGAAGTCGAATTGCGCCTTTTTGATCCGTTCTTCACCACCAAGGAAGGTGGCACCGGGTTGGGCCTGGCAATTGCCGCGCGGATCGTCGAAAAAAATGGCGGGCTCCTCCGCTACGAAACCAAGATTAACCACGGCACTGTTTTTGAAGTCGTGCTCCCCGAGGTGAAAGCATATGCAAGCGAGAATATTACTTATCGAGGATGACCCCAGCACGGCTTCGGCCCTCCAAAAGGTTCTCTCCGCGGAGAATTACCTGGTGGCTGTCGTTGCCCGCGGTGACATCGGCCTAAAGCAGGCCCAAGACCATTCCTACGATCTGGTAATCACCGATCTCAAGCTTCCGGGATTAGACGGCCTTGAATTGGTGGCCCAACTCCATGCAGCCAAACCCAAATTACCCATCATCATGATGACTGCTCATGGAACAACCGAGACAGCCATCGAAGCGATGAAGCTTGGCGCGTGCGAATACCTCCTTAAACCCTTCGAAGCCGATGAATTATTGGATTTAGCCGGCTCTGCGGTTGCCAGTTCGCGATTGATGTCGGAACCGGTCGAAATGGGTGAGGCTCGTTCGGCCAAAAGAGCGATTGTCGGCAACAGCCGAATCATGCAAAACCTTTACAAGGAAATCGGCCGCGTGGCAGCAACGCCCGTGACGGTGTTGATCCGCGGCGCTACGGGCACGGGAAAAGAACTGGTCGCCCGCGCCCTGTATCAGCACAGTCATCGCTCGGCAGCCCCTTTCATTGCGGTCAATTGCGCGGCTATTCCCGAGACACTTTTGGAGAGCGAGTTGTTCGGTCACGAGCGTGGTAGCTTTACGGGGGCCCAAACGCGCCGGATTGGGCGGTTTGAACAAGCCCACGGGGGGACCATTTTTCTGGATGAAATCGGGGACCTTTCGCCCAATACACAGGCAAAACTGCTGCGGGTGCTTCAGGAAGGGTGTCTCCAAAGACTCGGAGGCGACGAAATCATTCCAGTGGACGTCCGCGTTTTGGCGGCCACTCATCGGGATTTGGATGCAGCCATCAACGAAAAAGAATTTCGTGAGGATCTGTACTACCGTTTAAGCGTTGTCACCATAAAGCTTCCCTCCTTAAACGAACGTACGGAGGACATCCCCGAGTTGGTGAAGTTCTTCATCGAACGCTATGCCAAGGACCTTGACGCTGGAACACCCGCGATTCAGGCCGAAGCAACGGCGTGGCTTCAAACCCAATCCTGGCCGGGTAATGTCCGAGAGTTGGAGAATGTCGTGCGCCAGTCCCTGCTAATGGCGCGGCCTTTTGCAATCGGCTTGGAACACGTGCAGCAGGTTCTGGGCAAGTCGCGTAAGCCGCTCGATCTCTTGGGCCAAACGCACGCCGCGTACATTTCTGATTTGCTGACCCAGGCAGAGCGCGGCGAGGAGCAGAACGCCTATGCCAGGATGATTGCCGACATGGAGCCGGCGCTGTTCGCTCAGGCCATCCAGCGAGCTCAAGGGAACCAAGCTAAGGCTGCCCGCTGGCTGGGAGTCACACGGTTAAAAATGAGGGAAAAACTCACCGAATTGGGTCTGCGCCCTATGCCACCTTCAGAAAGTGAACTTTAGGTGACGAACCAGAGCTATCGTTGATACCAGCGGGACCATCCCTGGCACATTTCGTTCCATCCACGTAGCCCTCGTTGTCCGCGTTTGGCGGCGGACCGCTTCTTGCCCTGGCTGTAGAGCTAGGCCCTTCGATACTTGGCATAACTCTGGCTAACGTGACCAGAGAGGCGCTGTCTGAATCTCGGGGATTCAGGCGATGACCTTAAAGGCTCTGCCTATTTTATGCGCGAGGATCGTTTTCAAACGGAGGCGGGCTTCGAAAGCCTAAAAAGCAAAAGCATGTACGGAGCTGACAGACTGCAGGCTAATTCCGCACCAGGGGGAACTTTTACCGATTGCCTCTCTCGGCGCATTCCTTGGCTGAGCTCCGCAATCGCGGCGAGGTTCCAAAACGATGATTTGAGTTATGTCGATCTCGACGCGCGCGCCAACCGGATGGCGCATTTCCTGAAGAACCTTGGGGTTGGGCCGGAGGTGCTCGTCGGGGTTTGCGCCAAACGTTCGCTGGAGTTTGCTGTAACTTTGCTCGCGGTGTGGAAAGCAGGCGGGGCCTACTTGCCGCTGGATCCGGATTATCCAGCCCAGCGACTGAATTGCCTGCTGGCAGATGCCAAACCGGCAGTTGTCCTCACGCAGACCGCCCTTCGCGCCCGATTTATTGGCTGCCCGGTCCCAACTGTCGCTATCGAGGAACTTCAAGACCTGCCTCATTTGCCGCGGGAATCTCCTCGGGCGAGCGCGTCGTCCGAAAACCTGGCGTATGTGATCTACACTTCGGGTTCAACCGGCGCGCCCAAAGGTGTGGAGATTAGTCACCGCGCGCTGCTGAATCACAGCCTGGTGATATCGCAGATTTACCAGCTTTGCCCCGCGGATCGAGTGCTGCAATTCGCCTCGCTCAGCTTCGATGTTTCGATCGAGGAAATGATTCCGAGCTGGCTTTCTGGATGCACTGTGGTGCTACGTCCCTCCGATGCGATCTCGTCGGTGCAGGAGTTTTTGAGATTTGTGGCTCAGGAACGCCTTTCGGTTCTGAATTTGCCGACAGCGTATTGGCATGAGCTGGTGGCGAATTTCTCAGACAACCTCTGGCCAAGGTCCGTCCGGCTGGTGATCATCGGCGGAGAGAAGGTTTCGGAACAGGCCTATCGTCGGTGGAAACAGATGGTGCCTGCTTCCGTAAGATTGCTCAACGCTTACGGCCCGACCGAAGCCACCATTACCGCTTTGGTTTGCGAAGCGGACCGGACGCGGGACACTTTGCCGATCGGCAAACCCATCACAAATACGTATGCGATTATTCTCGATCAGAACCTGCGGCCCGTGGCTGATGGCGCGCAGGGAGAACTGTATCTTGGAGGCGTGAACCTGGCGCGCGGATACCTGCGTCGGCCTGAGCTTACGGCCGAGCGCTTCATCCCAAACCCTGGTTGCATTCCTTCGGAGCGCTTGTACCGCACCGGAGATTTGGCCAAACTGGAGCCGGATGGGAACTTCGAGTTTGTCGGACGGGTGGACGGCCAAGTGAAAATACGCGGCTTTCGGATTGAGCCAGGAGAAATCGAATCCGCCCTGCGCTCCTGTCCTTCGGTCAAGGAGGCGGTCGTAATCGCGCAAAACGACCGGGCCGAGCACAAGCGGTTGGTTGCCTACTTTGTGGCCCAGCCTAGATATTCACCTTCCGTTTCAGACCTGATGGAGTTTCTCCGCGGTCGCTTGCCTGCTTATATGGTGCCCTCGGCTTTTATACCGTTGGACGCGCTGCCTATTACCCCGTCAGGAAAGCTGGACCGCCAGGCTTTGGCGCCTCCGGACGAAGCCAGGCCCGCGCTGGCTCGGCAATGCGATAATCCGATTACCGGCATACAAGCAGATCTGGCAGCGATTTGGGGCGAGGTGCTGCAAATCCAGGAGGTCGGAATCCACGACAACTTCCTCGAACTCGGAGGAGATTCGTTACTGGCGATGCAAGTTTTGGCGCGCGTCCGGGAACGTTTCGGATTCGAGTTGACTCTCTCCAGGTTATTCGAAAAGCCCACTGTCGCAGATTTGGCTACAGTATTAGATGGCATAAGTCCAGACCCAAACGCCAGCGGCTCCTCCGCGCAGCGACAGCGACTTTCCCGAGGCGACAACAACCCGCCGGCTTCATTTATACAGCAGCAGCTCTTTTTTCTTCACGAGCTTAGTCCAACGTCGGACGCGTATAACATGGCCTGCGCATTCCACCTCGACGGCGACGTGGACCCGCAGCGCATGGAATGTGCGCTCAACAACGTCGTCGCACGCCACGAGACGCTGCGCACCCGGTTCGAATACGTCGGGGGCAATCTTTGCCAGTGCATCGTGCCGAATCTGCATGTGCAAATAACCCTAAGCAGTCTAGCCCACGTGCCACGGCGAACTCGCGAGATCGAGTTGCAACGACACCTCGCGGTGGAGATCGGCAGGGCTTTTAACCTCGGTAATACTCCTCTGCTGCGCGTCTTGCTTTTCCGGTTTGGTGAGCGCGAGCACGCTTTGCTGACGGTTATGCACCACATTGTTTCCGACGGTTGGTCTTTGGGAATCCTTTTCCGAGAATGGAGCCAGGCTTACGCAGCGATGACTTCCGGCTCTCCCACGACATGTTCCCGCTTGGCGGTTCAATATAGCGATTTTGCCGACTGGCAGCGGGATGAGATCAAAGGAGCGTCCTTGGAAAAGCACATGTGCTTTTGGAAGCGGGTTCTGGCCGGGGCTCCCCGCGCGATAACTTGGCCTGCCATTGCGCCAGAAAGGGCTGCGGTCCATGCCAGCAAAGCCGCAGGCCGTAGCGCGATCACGCTTCCCGACCAGTCGATTTCGGTGGGGACTAAAGTTCTGCGTGCGCGTGGCGTTACTCCGTTCATGGCGCTATTGGGAGCTTTGGCCGTGACACTCTATAAGTGGACGCGGGTGGCGGATCTGGTGATCGGCACGGTAGTGGCAGGCCGCAGCCGCCGCGAATTTGAGGCCCTGATTGGGTGTTTTATGAACTTCCTGCCGCTACGAATCCGCTTGTCCGCAAGCCAAAGCGCCGCGGAAATGCTCGCTGAAATCCGCCAAACCGTTCTGGCCGCACAAACTCACCAGGACTGTCCTTTCGAGCATATAGTTGCGGCCGCCAATCCCAAGCGCACACTCTCGCGCAACCCGCTGTTCAACGTAGCACTCCTCTGGCACAATTATCCGGCCGCCACATTTGCAGCTCCTGGCGTCAAGATTAAGCCCATTCCGCTGCCCGCGCGCAGACCCTTACTCGATTTGCGCTTCGAGGCGGAAGCGCACGGATCGGAGTGGTCCATGATGTGCGAATACGACCAAGCGCTGTTTAATGAACGCACGATTTGCCAAACCCTGAATATGTTCCAACGGGCTTTTGAGCTCCTTGTTCACCAGCCGCAGATTGCCCTGGAGGATTTTAATGTAGAGCAACCGGCGCAGTCGCCAAGGGGTTTCTTGTCCTGGCCGAGGCGTCTATTTGGACGTGCCTCGACGGGAGAGGTGTCCCGATTGGGTGACAACGCCACCAATGCTGCCTCTGCGGGTTATAAAACACACGGTTGATCACTATGAATATGAGAACATGCTTGTGGTTGGCGACTTGGATTGCATTGACGCAACCTCTGCTCGATCGGGCGGATGACCTGTTCAGGCTATATTGGCGTGGAACTTACTACACCACCAATGCTACGGGCCATATCATTGCTCGAGCGTTTACGGAGCAAGACTTTGTCAACAAAGTCGCCAAAGACAACGGCCTGGATCCCTCCACGCTCGTATTTGTTTATCGACCCAACAAACGAGACACCGTAGTGGTCCGCAGCAATGGTGCCTTTGTGGCTGACGTTATCCAGATGGAATACACGTATACCGATGTTCGCAATCCGGCCGGTTCGGTCGTAGTCCGACAAGCGTTGCTCTTCGATGAGTACCACGAGAGCGCATTGGGCTCGTGGATGGGCCTCGAACAGCTGAGCCGAAATGCGCAGGGAGCTCTCGTAAATGACATTCTTGCCGGGTGGATGCAGTACTCCAGACCGGAGATTAACGCGGTTTACGCGGGCCGGGCGTATACCGGCGAGCGGGTTGTCGATCACACCGGCACGCCATGACGGTCCCCTGGTGTTTGCGGTCTGTGATTGCCGCCAACCCCGAAACTCTGCCGGAGAGCAACCTGTTTAGACACGAGCGCGGGCCCGAGCAGCGTCTTCATGAATAAACCCTGCACCCAACTTCTTTCCGCGTACGGAATCACCGAGTTGGAACACCAGCGATCACCGGTGGAACAATTTGTTCCAGCGACAGCGGCCATCTGAAGCGGGAATAACAAACCTGCCACGCTACAGGCGCTCACTGTTCCTTCAGCAAGCCCGCTGGCATGAAGTTCGCTTCGTCGAGTCCTTGCACGCCTTGTGGTTCTGGGTTGTGGCGATCCTCATCGCCAGGGACCACTGAGGCGTGTTCCAGCACATGAAATGGGATTTGGCTTTTCGCAGGCTCCTTTTGATTTACCAAATGCCGAAAACCGGTTCGCAAACGATCGAAGCGACCCTGCAGTGCTGCTCGTTGCCTCATCAGATTTTCCGATTCCATTATTTGAGTCCCGCCACTGGCTCAAAAGTCAGCGATGTACTCAAGAGCGATAAAACCGATGAAGCCTGGAAGCAAATCGCTAAGGAGCAAATGGAGACTGCGGATTTGCTGCTTAAAACGATTCGCGTCCGTAAGATTTTGCGCTGGTGTGGAATGCCAATCCCTAAATTGGAAATTATATCAGGAGTGCGCGAATCGATTGGGCTGGCGCTCTCTTCCATCTTCCAAAATTACAGGTATTTTGCGCATGACGTGAATGGCCTCACCGTCGAGGTGTGCCGCAAAGCATTGATGCGCCCAGCGATGTTCACTGCGCTGGAAAACTGGTTCGATCAAGAGCTCGGCCGCTTCTTCGATATTGATGTATTCCGGACGGTCTTTCGGCGTCAAAAAGGCTATGCGTTTTACGAAAACCACCACGCGCGAGTAATGGTTTACCGTTTCGAGGCGCTGCCTAGCCTGCCGAAGATGTTGCACGAATTTCTAGGGTGCGAGGTACCAGAGGTAATTCACCGTAACGTCGGGAGCTCGAAGGGCTATGCTGATCAGTATGCGTATGTTCGTGAGCATCTGCATTTGCCGGCTGCTTTGATCGAGGAAAAGTATAGCACCCCAACCATGAAGCATTTTTATTCCAATAGAGAACGGCGGGCCTTTGCGCTCCGATGGAGCGAGGGCGACCAAAGTCCGACAACCGAGCTTTCTCATGGGCACGCACTCTTCCAATAAGCGCGTCGGCTTCCGATATGAAGGCATGTGGGTCTTCGACGATGCGCGCGTTGGCCTCGACAAAGAGCCCTTCGTTTCAGGCGCGGACACGATGATCGATGTCCTGGTGAGCGACATTCCCAACGCTGAGAAAGGCTTTCGCCTGTTGTTTTCTGCAACACCATTCCCGGGCTACAAAGTGAAGCCTTCGCACGGATGTAGATTCGCCGGCTCGAATCCCGAGGCTTGGAACTCGCACGCCGGGCCTTGGTCATGACGGCGGCGACCTGGCAGCGGCAATCCAGGCAATCCTCGAGGTTGGGGACGCGGATGCCGTCAGCGAGGCTGTCGATGCCGCGTTCCCTGGAGCTAGCATCAGAATCGAAGTTGGAGCAGACGGCCGGTTTGCGATCGAATTTCAACAACCCGGCTTGCTGCGTCCTCTCAGTGGCGCTGAGCTATCCGATGGCATGCTGCGGTTTCTCCTCTGGTTGGCGGCTCTGCTGACTCCGCGCCCACCGTCTATGATGGTGCTGAACGAGCCGGAGACCAGTCACCATCCTGATTTGCTCCCAGCTTTATCGCGACTGATCATCAAAGCAGCAGAAACAACACAGGTGTGGGTCGTGACGCATTCGGCCGCGCTAATCGCCGCTCTGGGTCAAAGTCCGGAAACGCGTGTGATCGAATTGCAGAAGGAACTGGGACAAACACAGGTGAAGGGGCAGAACTTGCTGGATCGACCGCAATGGCGGTGGGTGGAATGAAGGGGCACCAGTTGGTTCCAAACCCAAACGCTTATGCTTTGGCCGTCTCGCCCAGTAACAGTTCCGCGGGTATGCGCAAACGCAGGACCAGGGCACGAATCATCTTTAGACTGAGGCCGCGTCTGCCCGAAAGCACTTCGGATACACGACTTCGGCTGCCCAACAACGGGACCAAGTCTTTTGGCGCAAGCCCCTGTTGTTCCATCCGGAATCGAATCGCCGCAATCGGATCCGGCTTAGCGATTGGGAACTTCTTCTCTTCGTAGTCGTGAACCAGAAGCGAAAGCAGTTCCAATTCATCGCCTTGAGGAGTATTGGGCGCGGCGTCCATCAGTTTGTCAATTCTGGCAAGCGCCGCTTCATACTCTCTTTTCGTCTTAATTATTTTGGCTTTCATCAAATTTCCTCCGCTTCAATGCGGTCGTAATCGGTGTGCGTCCCTGCAAATCGAACATAAACTACGCGATACGCGTAATTAATCCGGACGACCAAACGATACTTGTTTCCGGCGATGTTGAGTACGACCCGACCATTTTTCAGTATGCTGGCCGTGGCGTACTGCGCTTTGACTTGCGCGGGGGTGGCCCAGTCCGCGTCCTCGGCTTCGTGGAACCACGCATCCAGGCCCGGCTTTGCATCGGGATGTTTTCTCGCCAGCTCATTTAACCATCTTCTCGAAATTACCCGCATAAGTTCTCACGGAAATCACTGCGCGGCAAGAATTATGTTCCCATTTTGGGAACTTGTCGAATCGGAATTCGCAGTGCCCCTGAACCGTTCAGAATTATTCAATAATCGACTAGTTCTTCCAGGCTGACACTTTGTCCAGCCGCTTCGGCCAGGCGCGCCAAACGATGATCGTAAAACGGCGGGCGGCCTGCGCGCGGGACTTTTGCGGTTGCACGGCGTCCAACCTGGCGGGAAATCTCCGCCAGAGCAATCGTAGCCGTTAGGCGGTAGTGGTATGGAAATTTCGTTGTCGGGATCTGCAGGTGAGCGAATTCGACTTCTTTTCCCAGCCGTGACCAAATTTCCGCAGATTGATCCAGATTCTTTTCATCCGGGATAACCACGAGCTGGCTCGAGCCACGTGCGAGGTTCACCCTGTGTAATGGTGCGCCAAGTGCTTGGGTGGTGATGATGGTCACTCTAGGAAAACCGTGCGTTGCCCCGGTTGGCACACGGAATACAGAGGATTTCGTTTTTGCCTCGACGCGCGGCAGCCCGGCCTTCCGCGCGGACGGCTCGCTCGCAACCGAACCAAACCTGTTGGCGGTCCTCGATGAAAACTCTTCCCCACCCAAAAGCTGCAGTGGAGCGAATAGCGCTTCCGAGTTCCACGTGATCCTCTGCACCCAGCAGCAGGACCTCGGGTCGCCGATTGTTGGGCTCACCCCGGACAGCCATCGGACCGACGCGCGTTCCGCGGAGGTAATAAAGCGCAAGTGCTGAAGCAGCAGCTACGTTCAAGCAATTGATCCGGCGCGAAAGCATCGGCACCTGAACCTTGTCGGTGGCGAGTTTGGCACATTCGTAAGACAGGCCGCGTCGTTCATTGCCGACCATTACGGAAAAATCGGGCCCGACCTGGTAACGTAAAGCTCAGCTGCTCCTGGAAGATTATCGAAGGCGATCGCGCGGCTATCCGTCGGCGTTTGTTGAGCCTCAAAAAACTGCTTACTCGCGCGCCCGCGAGTGGAATCAAATACGGCCTGTTCACGTCCCCGAGAAAACGCGGGACGATGGCGCTTCGGGTTCAAGCCTTGGTTTGCGTGCATAACTAATTCCGTTTGCGCCAATCCGGAGGCAGTTTGATTTCGCCATCTTCCTGGCCGAAACCACCATATCACGTAACGAACGAAGTCCTTCACCCTCTTTTCTGGAAGCTGGTGTTTCGGCAGGCAGAAGATCCGGTACCCGTTTTGATCAGGCTTGGAGTATCCCGACCACAGCATCTTGCACGGTGAGGTAATACTCGAATTTCATCCGGCTGACGCGACGGAGAACCTCTTTGGCATCATCTCTATTCTCATAGGCGATTCCGATCGAGTTGGTCATTTGATTGTGTCGCTTAGTTGTTCCGGCATTTTAAAAGGCCTCGCCGACGCCAACGTAAAAGGTGTGGTCATGTCGACCCCAGGCGGCATCGAAGCGCAAGCTGACATTGTTCTTTTTTGCCAGCACGTAACGCAGGCCTGCTCCGGCGCTCGGCAACAAGACATCGAATTCATCGATTTTGGGGGCAACGCTGCCCACCCCGCCGAATGCGACCAGACCGAAACGTTCGGTAAAACGCCAGCGATACTCCGCCTGCACGGCGAACATCAGGTTGTCCCGGTAACGACCTGGGGTGTAACCGCGCAGGTCGGCGCCTGATCCAAACGAGGCGAGCGCAAAGAAAGGCGCGTTGCCACCTGTTGCTCGGCCGTAACCGCGCAGGGCCAAAACATGATTAGTTGCGAGTGAGAAATATCGATTATAGGCCAAGGCGTACGTTTGGAATCTGAAATCGCTGCCAAGCGCCGGCTCAAAGAAGTTTCCATCCACATTGAAGAGTGTCCCGGTCGCAGGATAGAAGGTGCTATCGCGAGTGTCCCTTTGGAGATGAAGGCCAAAGGCTGAGAGTCGTGTGTCGAGCTTGAGGGGCACGCCAGCCAACGCTGGAGGGATGTTTAGCACACTGGTTTCAATGGACGTTTGCACGTAACCCAAGTCGTAACTCCCACCGAGGTACCAATGATTGCCCACCCCGCGGAGCAGCTTCAGGAGCCCACCCGCTGCCGTCTGTCGAAGCGGAGGCGATTGGCCTGCGTCGCCGGCCCCGGTGCCAATACCAAGAAAGTCGTATTTGAGGTCGGCGTATCCCAGAGCGGCGGTGAGTCGCCAGCGGTCTTCGCTCCAGTTCATTTTGTGAGCAGCCCCTGCCCCCCAGCTTCCATTGTCGCTGTAGAATCCGCCCAGACCCGTAACCCATGGGGGAGCATTTGTTCCGGCAAACGCGGGGTTGTAGATGTACCCAGCGCCCAAACCGATGCCAAAGCCAATCGAGGGACTCAGAAATGGGATCGGTGCGGCGACGAACTCACCTTTGTTCGTAGTTGTTCCTCCGGCCGGGATGGGCACGCTCACCGACAAAGTGGACCCGGGCGCATCGAACGAAACCTGTCCTTGGCTACTGCTTTCGGAATAGTTGTCGGCCCCTGGAAGAACCCGTACTCCTTTCACTTTCACGTCATCGAGGTCCGGCAGGGGAAACGTACGGGTCACGCCGGCGATCTTCAACTGCATGCAGCGCTGTTTGAATTCGGTGGCGCGGTCGCCAGCGCGGACTTTGGATAGATACGGGAAGAGCGGGCCTTCGGCCGGCAGGTCTTTGAGCAGGTTCAGGGCTTCACTGCCCAGGTGCACGAGGACCGGGACTCCGGTCTTCTTGCGAAAGAAGCTGACCGTGTTGTTGGTCCAATCGACATCCTCACCCTTAAGCGCGGCGATGTCGCCCTGGCTAGCGCCCAGGTGCCAGCACAATTGGTAGAGGTTCTTGCGCTCGGTGTTGGTTTCGGCGGCGATAATCTGCTGGTGCTCGGCGAGTGTGATGGCGCGTTTTTCTTTGAAGTGGATGGCGGGCCATTGGCGCCGCGGGATGACGGAGGCCGGCAGCCAGTTCATGTCGAGGGCGAAGTTGTGAGTTTTGCGGAGGTAGGCGTTGGTGGAGACGGTTCCTTTTTTGAGGACCTGAAGGAAGTGCTCGGCCTGGGTCTCGATGAGGAGGCGGGAGCGGATGAGGTCAAAGGCTTTGTCTTTAGCGGCCGTCTGCCAGCGGTACTGCGTGGGGCCGGACTTGAGTTTGGTGATCTCGTCCAGGACGTGCTGCCAGGTGCGCTGGGTGACCATTGGGTCGCTGTGTTTGAGGTAAACGCGAGCAAGGCCCAGGTTCATGGCAGGCTGCTTGCCGGCCTCGTTCATGGCCATGAGCAGGCGGGCGGCCTCGGCCTTGTCTTTGGTCTTGAGGCTCTCGAAGGTTTTGGTGGTGTTGTCGAAGGCGTAGTAAACGCTCTTGCGACGGAGGAACAAGCGATAGCGCTCTTTCATGGCTCGTCATTGCCGAGCCTATCTCAGAGCTGATTCCCGCGGTTAACTCAATGTGACCGCAACGTGCCACAAAGTGGAAACAATTTGAGCAATTCTCAAACTGTTAGCCAAACCGTTAGCCATTGGCTTTCCCAACCTCCGAACTCGTTGCCGCACTCACGGTTAGAACTGGAGGCGAGGGTCGGAATCGTCCGTTTCGGGCCTATTTTTGGGCCATTTTGGCACACTTCAAAACTGAATCCGTGCGTATCGGCAGATATGGGAACGTACCGGCAGGAAGCGGTTTGGTATTCGTTTTGGTATTCGTTCCTCGAGCCTCCTGAGTCGGGGAATAGGCCAAAGTTTGTGTCGGCAGGGCAGACTCTGAGGACTTGCGGTGTTAAGGAATTGGAGAAATTCAGAGCACGCCCAATAACTCGCCAAAGAATGCTTCGCATCGTTTTGAATAGCTACGGCGAGGGAAATTTTGTTCCTGAAAAGCTAACTCGGACGCACGTGTATGTCGCAGGAAACCTGGGAGTTCGCCTGGTGGACAAGAGGCGAAGCGGATGCCCTATCGGCAATCCACGTGCAGCACAGCGAATATGCACCACGCATTGCGTGACTGCGGAACGGAACCATGAGCTCGAGACGAAATTGTGACACAAGAGGCCCTGCTCGCTGGCAGCGCCGTCGTTGTGCTCTTACCGGGATTCCCAATCTCGGGCCGAATCACTGGGCCTGACAGTCAGCCAGTGGCCAGTGCCAAAGTCACGGTCGTGCAGTGGCAAGCAGACGAAAGCAATGCGTGCCAAGACAAAAGCTAGACACTGCACCAGAATTCCAACCCTACGATGTATTTGCATTTTATTTGATTTAAGAAGCTCGTTCTTACTGGGGAACTGGTGTCGCGCATCTATCAACCGGTCCAACGACAGACATTTGCGATTGGCACCAGGTTCTTGGCATTGAAACCTCCCCGGGCGCACCAAGTCAAATTCGAGCGAAGCCAAAGCCCACCGTTCGTGCTAATCCGCAACATGGAATTGTTAGAGGCCCGCGTCATGAGTTCGCGACAAATATCGATAGCACCGTTCCGGAAAACCATCCAAGCAGCCCAACGCACCAGGCGGAAATGCGCACCCACATGCTGGCGCGCGGAAGCGGAACGAGCTGAAACAGGAGTCCTCCACCGAGCACCGCGCAGCAGTAAGGAACAATGCTCGGCAACCCGTAAGCGAAATCAAACCCTCGGGAAGCGATTCCAGTGAACGGTCCCGCGAATGCCAGGATAACGCCCCAGATGCTCGTGCTGAAAGGCTCTCCGCGTCCGGAAATTGAGCCCGGCAGCAAAATGAGAAAGGTCAAGCCAGCGAATAACAGATAAAACCAGATGAGCAGGCGGAGGTGCAGTCGAGTGAAATAAGGGAGAATACGCCGGAACAAACAGGGAAGGCAGATCCAAACGGTGGGATTGCGCAGGGGCTCTGCATCGCTCTCACGTCCGCAATATTGACATGCCTTTTGCATTATCGTCTTAAGTCGGATCAACTGCCAACGATTGCCCACAAGGTCAGGAAAGCGCCCCAACCAAGGAAACAGGAAAAGAGCACAACGGCGGCAGCGCACACCAGGGTGCACTGGCGCTTGAAGCGACCAAATGCGCTAAGAAGAGCACCGACACCGCATATCGAAACGATTGGAATCCCAAATTTCCGACAATCGGAGAGGGTATTCCCCGGCGCACCCAATAATTGAATAACCGGAACAATCAGAAAAAATCCTGCGATGGCCGACGAAAGAATCAATGACCAGCCAAGTCTCGGATACGCAAAAATGAATGCTGGCGCCCGAGTCATATCATTACATAGCGTTAATCCATCACTGATACCAGCAAACCAAAACAGACGACAAACAGCAGGGCGGCGGCAACCATCTTCTGCCAAGAGTCGCCCCTTACCATAACAACGACCAGTGGCAAAAAGCTTCCCCCCCCAACCGGAAGCAGCAACGGGTGCCAGTTCCCCTGCCGCGTGGACAAAACGACGAGCACAAAAGCACACAAGCCACTACCGACTACCAAGCAAATGTTGGGGTGTAGCGCTCGCTTGTTCAATTGGTAACAGCCTTCCCGCTTTGTTGTCATACGTCAACCTTGTCGCTTGTTTCCCAAACGATCAGGTCACCGACGGCGGCTCCCTGATCACTCCTGAAGTGCCATTACGCCCAGCTAAGCCGCCATGCGGTGAAGCGACTCGTTGGCCTCCGCACTGTGCGATACGTGCCTCACAATGACCGGCCCAGGAGCCGCGAAAAAGTCTGGCAGCTAGGCGTAGCAGAGTCCACCCGTAAACTACCACCATGAGGATGCCGACAATCCGCGATGCCAGAACCTGCCGCTGATTACCGGTGGCGTCGCCAAACGAGAGCAAACCGCCGATCCCCACAGCCAGTCCGCAGAGGCATAGGACGAGGTGAACAATAGGCCACCGCATCACCAACCCAAAGTACCGGCGGCAGAGATTACTGTGACAGGTTCGGCTATACATAAAAAAAGAGGGCTTTAGCAATCGCCGGCCAGGCCCAGCGCCCCCGCTCCCCTTGTGCTCAGCATAACATCCAATCCGTTACACAGATTGGCCAATCGTCCCAAGCGCATTCCGCACGACGCTGGCTCGTGCCAGTGACCGGGTTAAGCTCCATGCAGCCGACCTTTGTTCCGAACGAGGAGTGTCGCTGTTCCAACTATCGCCAGAACGAGCGGAATAACAAATGCGGAGCCCAGTCGCATAGAAATCAGGAATGAATCATTCGTCCAACTCCAAGCGACATCTGGCAAGCGCCCGAGTGGGGTTCGTCCAGTGAGGCCCATGACGCTGATGCTAATGGCCAAAGCAGCCATGAGCAAAGCGGCCCACGCATGCCGATGCCATAAAATCGCAAAGGTAATCGCGCAAACCGAGCACAAGAAGGTAAAGAACCAGATGGCGCCGAGTATGGTAACTGTTGTTGTCATCAAGATGGGGGCTTAAAGGTGACGCGAGCAGCAGCCACTGGGTTGGGCCTCCCAACAAAGCCTCAGACGAACAATTTCGGACGAGACAGTGGAAATACCACAAGCAGCGTCTGTCGGCTCCACGGAAAAGTTAGAGGCTGGAATGATGTTCATTTAGACAGCTCTCCATAGACCTATGTAGCCAGAAAACAGGAGCACGACGGCAAAGATCCCGGCTGCAAGTTTACTGTTTCGGTGAAACGCCAGGAAAACCAAACCCACCAGAGCGGCAGCGAAGCAGAAGATCCACGCAGAGAGCGCGGCAGCATGGGACAGCGATCCGTGAAACGAACAATCGCCTGGGAACAAACCCCAGAGAGGCAAAAACACCCAATGTGGCTCGCGGATGAAAAGACCCAATCCGAGCCACACAGTCATCAAAATGGCCGTAAAGGTTCGCGCCATGGAGTTTCCTCTAACGATTGTTGCCAGGCGCTGCGGGCACCTGACCCCGAAGTAACCGCATAACGCAAACCGCAGTCGCCTGCGCGAAATTGTTAGCACTGCGCTTCATGCACGGAGGAGCAGCAGCCCGAGAACAGCCAGGACGCTTGAGCCCGCGAGGCCCAGCGCTAAGATGCGCCTCCAAAACCGAGTTCGCCAACTAACGAAGAAGAGCAGAATCATGAAGAGCATCGTGAAGACAGCAAGCTCCAGCAAGCTGAAATGGCGCGGCAAAAAGTTCAGCTTGTCCCTAGCGAACACCGCAGGAAACAACCCAGCCAGAACCGGCCAAATATGCCACTCTGGCCCGTAGTTGGGCGTCCAGCGCATTAGCAAAAATAGGATGAAGGCCGGCAGCTCGACAATCAGAACAACAAGAAAAGCCACTACTGCTGGCCGGGGAGGAGGCGAACCGTTCATAGATTCTCTTTGTGCTAACTGTCATTATGCGACTGGCCGGTCCGCATATTCAAACGCTGGAGAGATGCCGTGTGGGGCTCCCTGGAGGCCAAAGCACCCAACCAAGGCAAAGACTCCTTTGAAGTCATGAGCGTAGCTTACAGATTCGCATTCTCAAGTCAAGCAATGCCTATTCTGCTTATTCGCCACTTTCGCCATCTGGCGTCGAAAATGACGGGGCGCTTTGCCGAGGTTAATGCTTCCTTTCCGTCCGCCTTTGCTATTTCAGCCCAAGTTCCCGCGCCGCCTCCGGATTTATAGATTTGAGAGTTCGACCGATGGGTTCGGCTCTCTGTGCATCATCTTCATCGCGGTAAAGTTGGATCAGCTTGGAAACCGCCGATTCAGCCCCTGTTCCAAATTGTCCCAGAGACCAAAGGACGGGCGGAAGGAATCTCTTATCAGGTCGGCACAGCAAGTCGGTCAGGATTGGCACAACTAAATCAGGGCGGCTGTGAATCTCCCCGAGCACTTCGACAATGTGGAAGTCAGGATAGCCAGAAGTTGAAGCATTGACCATTTCAACCAAACGCGGCACAGCTTCAGTAGCGGCTGGCCCGTACTTACCCAGAGCCGTTATTGCGGCATGCCTTACGGGGCTGGCTGGATCATTCAGAGCGATCATCAAAATTGGAACGACTAACTCGTGATTCGAGTGAATCTCGCCGAGCGCGGCAGCGGCGACCTCGCGTGCCGCAACATTAGTGCTTTGGAGATTTGATAGCAGCGCTGGGACTGCGGTTTTGGCTTTCGGGCCAATAAAGCTCAAGGCAGCGCCGGGTCCCCATGGCCCCTTCGTTGCCGCAGTCCGATAAAACTCAATGAGCTCCGGCACTGCTGGTTCAGCGAGTCCCCCAATGCTCTAAACCCGAGCACGGCGTACATATTTCGTGATTCAGCCGGGGTGTAATGGACGTGTGCAATCCGATGCTTTTCGACGAACGTTATGAAAGCGACCCATGGCGACGAATCTTGCGCCCGAAGCTCCTTTAACAACGGGGGCAGGGCATTGGTGCCAAAGGAAAGCACTGCTTCGTCTATTTGCGGGGATTCTCGCATCCAATCGTACCCCTGAAGTTACGAGCGTAAGCTCTTGCCCTTGTAAACCAGATCCGGCCTGGAAAACGTCTGCCATCCAAGCAAAGCTACAAGCCCCAGGATTAAGGCCGTGAAGGCAAATCCAAGCTTTTTGTTCATCGCCTGTTCAGGCCTGCCGCCATCATTACAGTTCCCGATGAGTCATCGCGCTCTCGATTGCAACCCCCTCCGGCTCCGGTGGCCTGGACGCTCCAAGCCCAACGGAAATGGTTACTCCTGCGATGAGGACTTTAAGCAGAAAGGAAAAGGGCAGGTTCTTCATGATTCAACTGGCACAGGCGAGTTGCTTCACGCCTTAAGGTGTTGACTCGCCAGAAGATCAAATCGTTCAAATTGTCACGAGCAGGCGCTCTTAACTGAACGAACCAGGGGGAACAATGCTTATTTGTAAGGCTTTGATAATCAGAGCAGTGGTTTTTTGGAAACAGCTCGAAGCCCGCCGTCATTTGCCATCCGCAGCTCGCTCTTGTTGAATCTCGTGGTTCACCACCTCCGCGAGGTCGCGAGGGTTCGCTGCAACGATCGTTCCTTTTCGGCCGATAATATACACAGTTGGAATGCCATCGATGTGGTAAGCCCGTATCGCGGGAAGTTGGACCCAAACGTTGTGAGTCTGATCCCAGCCCTTCGCTTTTAAGTGTTTGGACGCTATCTCAGCGCTTTCGTCGATGCTGGCGGCGATCAATACCACCTTGTTCTTCCAATCGGGATACTCACCTGGATAGGTCTGAAGTTTTGCCATCTTGGTCTGACATGGGCCGCACCAGGTTGCCCAGAATTCCAAAACGACGATTTTGCCACCGTAGTTTGATAGGCGTTCACCGGCTTTATTTGCAACCTCAACCATTTCGATATCCGGCGCCGTGGTTCCGGTGGCCAGCAATAAGCCGTCGCCCCAGGGCAGGTTAATTTCTCCCCGCACAAAGCTGACCACACGAGCGTGGGAGTCATCTTCTCCAGCAGGAATGATCGTCAAACGAACCGTGCTGCCCTTTGGACCGCGTATCGAACGGGCCGTTTGCGCGATGTTTTGAACTTGAACCGGCGGCTCTTTATCCTGGGCTACTGCAACGATGCGGTCGCCAACACGCAGGTCTTTTTGAGCGGCTGCCGGCGTGTCCGGGAGTATGTGGTTGACCACGATGTGCTGTCCTTCCGCGCGCAATTCCACACCAACGCCGGCGAATTCGCCATCGCCAGCTTGAGCGGCACTCGCCACCAGGTAGAGGAGCAAGGGGAGGCAGCTAAGGATCTTCATGGCTTTTCATTCAGATCCCCGTGAAGTCATACCAAACAATTATAGATCAGAAAAAAGACTGCCCAAGCACCGAAAAAAAGAGCAGCGCAGTAGCCGTTGGATATCCTTCGGTTCAGCATCTTCCCAAACAGCCAAAGCAAATAATGGGACCACACAACGACCAGGCCAAGAGCGGCAAGTCGAAGCGTGGCTCCCAAAGAAAGCGGCTCCCTCTCCAGGCTGGAGGCCCAAGCCCAAAAGGACCCAGCCACCAGTAAAAATCCCCAAAGGCATGCGGTCAGGTCGGTCTTTAACCCCTGTTTTCTGATTATTGAGTTCAGCATGTTCACGGATAACAACCAAGGTCTTGCGCGGCGGGGCAGCGGCTCAGCAATGAAAGCGGGGCGAAAACCGCAGTCGCCAACAGGGACACGGGTTCGGCGATGATTGTTGCCGACACGCCAGCATTATTGTGCGCCCTCTTTCGGTTTTTGTCGCCATAAGGTCCTTCATATTTCCAAAAGGGTAGGTCACCGATGGGGATGAGCCGGACTCGGCGGGGCGCTAGGTTCGGTGCCTTGAATTGTTAGTACCCCGTTTGAGGCTGGTGTCCGTTCCCACGCTTTCGCAGCTGAGTCGTTCTGCTCAACAATGTTGGGTCTGCGAAGAGTGCCGTCCTCAAGCTGCTTAAGAAACTGGCTGCAGTCGGGGCTTGCCGAAAGCACGAACCAAACCGCGCTTATAGCGTTACTCTGATATAGACCACCCTGCTCGTAGACAGGCTTCTCAAGTTCAATCTCACCGTGATAGTAACATAGCGCGGTGCGATCGCGGCCCTGTAGGTTGGCGGAGAACTTGCCGCCAACCTTTTCGATGCGTCCAGCCAAGACCGCGTCGCCACTATTAAACACGGGGTCAAGCGGCCGGGCCTGGGGGGCGCCAGTCTTGGTCCAGATGGGATTGGTCCAGCCCCCATCCCAACCATTCGTGAAGGGGTTTCCACTGTCACCAACGGAGACCGCAAAATCCTGATGGGGGTAGACCCTTACCGTTACAATCCGGTGTGCCGGAACCGGCGGATCAGTGTAGGCTCGCGGAGCAAGAAGGTGGAGGAAGAATCTATTTTGCTGCGGAATAGTAGCCTTTTGCACGCGCGACGTGCCCTCCGCAGCTTTCGGCCGCGGGTCACTGGAGCCCAAGATTGCCAGTGCCACAATGGACAGAATCTTCAAATCCCTCATGGCAACTGCAGACGTGCTGAACAGTCAGCGTGAGCGGCCCGAACCAGCCGCCACGGGCTCACGAGTCCATTTCTGACGAACGGCGGGTTCGGGTCCGCTCGAGGCTGTAGTTGGGCAGTGATTGCTCCAGGGCTCACAACGACTAAAAACCCATCTTTGCTGGTGCGTCAATCCAAGTGCTCCGGTCGTTCAAAGAAGATTCGGAGCTCGATGGCGCTGGCATTGGCCTCGGATTGCTTACCACTGCTCGACTGTTCGACCCGGTCGAACAACCCGCAATGAATAGCAATATAAGCATGGTGGAGATGAAACCAATTTGCTTTTTGTTTCCCATACGAGTGTGACCTTATTTCTTTGCCGAACACATCGGTAGACAGATCTCATGATCCTTCCGTTTGGAATGATAGGCGAACGTCCCCGGGGAAAAAACTTCCGCTCTCACAAGCAAAACCCTACTCCCCCCCTCTACCCTGTAAAGCTACTTTTATAGTTCGGGAGTCCGTGCCATTTTCCTCGCTCCCCTTCCGTCCTCGCCCTCGGTCTTCCGTCCTCACTGCCCTTCCTCCTTCGTTCCCAGCGATCATAAACATCAGGGTCGCAGAGTCAGGCCAGCGGCATTCGATAACGACGCGGAGAATGGAGTTTCCGAAACAACCTTCCCCCACGGCTCCCTGTAGCCCGGTGGATCCTCCCAGGGAACCAGTTGCGGTTCAAAGGTGAGCCGGGCCTGATTCGAACCAGAAGCCGAGAGCTCGCCTTGCGCTAAGGATCGTTCCCCGGAGGCCACCCCGCCATGCCGCCTGAGCGGCGGAAGCCAGTCCGCAGGAGGCTCAGAAGAAATCCGGCCTCCAAATAATGCAAATCCTCCGTCGATCCTAACCTCGGCATATCCAGGACCGCCGTTTAAATTAACAACCCTACCACCCTGCGGCCAAAGTCCCTCCTTAACAACCCGCCAATCCCATCCTTCGGCTTTTTCGTACTTTTCGACCAAATAGTAGTAGAGCCCGGAAGACGATTTTACTTGCACGTTAACAGTTCCCGCAGGCAGGACATCGATTTGCCGAATACGACTCGTAACCAAACGAGGAAAGCATCCCGGCAATGCCTTGATTGTCCCGAGACTAAACTTAGGCCACGCCGTGCCCCACAACCGCTGCCTTGTGACCTCGCGAATTCGTGCGAAATCCGCAGTTGAAAACTCCTGTCCCGGGCTGGCCGCAGAACGCCTCGAAAAGCAAGCAAGCACGAAGCCTAACAAAACTACTCCCCCAAATGCGAGGACGAGCCTACCTTTCATAAGGTGTCAACTGGTAAGGACTGCCGTCATTCGCGCCGCATCTGTGCTGCACCGAGTTTTGCCCACAGCTGCGGCGTCGAGTGCGGCCCATGGGTTCGGTCTCAATGTTGAGGTTCGGGGTTGGCATCGTGTTTCCTGTCAGCGAAGAAAGCCAGCGCCCGCGACGCATGCCTAGCGGCGGCCAAAAGGGAGTTGCGGTACCATGGACTGGGGCCTTTTCCACGTGCGGCAAGATAATCATGGCGCACTTGGCCTAGGCGCGGCAACAAATCGCCAGTAGTTGTATCAATTGGGGGTTGGCTGCGGACGGGCTTGAGGCGATGCCAAAAGGAACCTCCGAGGAACGCTAGGAACGATAGACCGGCGAGGAGGCTAATTGCAAATGGACTGGGGCGACTTGCGACAAATACCTTCCCAAGTGCATTGGCGTAGTTGAAGCCGTGGACCTTACATTGGAGACAGGGGATGCTTTGTTGGATTTCGAACGGAAGATCCTTGGCGCCAGGTGGTCCCTCCCAAATGGCGTAGCTGCTGTTCGCTGAGGCGAATTCCCGCCAATTGTCGGCCGGCTCGCGTGATTTATCCCCAGGGCAAAGGAGTAGACGCGGGGTGACCAACTCGTTGGAGATGAGCGTGAAACCGCTAGGTAAGCGGCCATCGTGAGCGTCTGCCCAAACCCGAGCCGCTTGATAAATGGCCGCCAGGTGTTTTCCGCACCTTCGATTCTCGATGTAACGTTTTGCTGATGGTGCTAACGGAATGGCCAGCAGAAAGGCCGCGGCGAACATGGTGAGCCGTCCAAAAATGAAGCCCTTTTTCATATGGTTAACTCCCGTTTCCTCTGAGTTGGGCTGGAGCCGTGGTCTCGCCGACATTCCCTCTTCATCAATGCCAGTCATACTCCTTCCGGTTTCCCTGTCAAATCTAACTTTCCAAACGTTTGCCAGACGTTCCAACTCCTCGTCTGGGGCTGCCGTAGCGTCGAACCCGGCTCCGTAACACTGCTTCAGTTCTTTTCAGTGATCTCAAACGTTATAGAGGCCTTGCCGGTTCGCTGGTCGACATCGTACGAATATTTGGCCCCGGTGCCATTATAACCTGAGTCTTCGTACCCTTTCCGGATGGCCTGCGTGTCGGAAAAGACCTTTCTCTCGTTAAAAACGTCGCCGGCCTTGGACCGAATCAGTTTCTGGAGATGCGAATCGCTGAATATCGAGTTGCCAGTGAATCTGAGCTTTGCAATTCGAGGATTGCATTGAACGTTGTAGACAAGGTCTATCCCATTCGGTGAGAACTCGGTGGAAACGCGAACGTTATAGAATAGTCCGGTCGCATAGAGATTCCGGACATCATCATCAATCTCGACGGTGTCGAATGGCTTGCCCACTTGAGCACGGATCCGCTGGCGGAGCTCCTTTTCGTCAACAGACTTCGGTCCCACATACCTGATTTCAATTGCGCCGACTTTCTGCTGCGAACGTGCTTGATTGGTCACGGCGTTCGAGGTGAACCGCTGGGCGCTCCCGTTCTGTTCCTTATCCTGAACGGCGACGTGACCCTCGGCAACGATCCTGCCTTGCTCGGGATAAACGGTCATGCGGTCGGCTCTCATCGTTGTTGATCCGTATTTGACCACGATTCCGTTTGTTTCCCCCGCGATGCTGACGATATTCGTGAGGGGGAGTTGAGCCCTAAGTTTCTCTATAAGGAACCTGTCTCTAACTTCATCGCGAAACTTCTCGAAAGTCATGCCGCGCTCTTCAAGGACCCGCACAAGCGTGGCCCGATCTCCGAACTCGTTCTTGATTTTTTCCTGCACCAGGTCGTCGAGCACGTTTTCTGGTAAGCTATATCCCTCCGTCTTAAACTCTTTCTTGATCAGATCTGCCTCGCGCTGGCTCGAGTTGTGTGAAGTGCTCTCCGTTTGCGGTTCTCGTTCTCGAGCCCTGGTAAAAGTGAGACAACCGAGCAGCAGAATAAAGGCTATGGTCGCCGCGCGCGCAGTTTGGCTGGATTGTCGATGGTGCTTGATCATGCTCACCCTTGTCATGATTTCGCTCGCTCGACTCACGACCGGAACAGCGCTGGCAAATGGCCGAGGCCCGTCGGAAATGGCTTCGGCCAGCCTGACCAAAACTTGCGCATAGCCAAGCCGTTCCCCGGTGTTAAGCCGTTCAACTACAATGGCATCACACACCAGCTCGCGGTCCGAGCGGAGCCGTTGCAGAGCGATCCATACTAAAGGGTTAAACCAGTGAAGGAATTGCACCGCGATCAAAATGTTATTGAGCAACGTGTCGCAGTTGCGGATGTGGGTCATTTCGTGCAAGAAAACCAGGCGCCATTCCTGGTCGCTCAAGCGTTTAAGGCTGTCTTCCGGCAGAAGCAGATGAATCCGCCAAAGCCCGAAAACGGCGGGACTGCCAAGGTGGTTGAGTGATGCGAGGACCACGGGTCGACGAAGGCCCACCTCCTGCCGAACATCATCGAGAACTTTAAGCAAACGTGCGTCCGAAATCTGCCGCGCCATGCGAATAGTTCGCCTCCAGTGGCCGTATCGCCAAACCCCCAAACCGCCAAGGACAAGCAGACCGCAAACCCATGTCACGCAGAGTGCTGATTCCAAACTCAAACTGTGACCACGAGCGGTGGCCGACCCGGGTCCAAGGACGCGTTCCGCGGCTGTTATTGGAGGTGGGTTAGACTGTGCCGGCTGAGCAGTTGGTTTTAACAGGTTTTCAAAGCTGAGCGAACTTGATGGTGCAACGGGCAGGAGAAGACGGCAGAGGACCAGGAAACTTAGGGCATACTGAAGGCGTGGTGTAAGCCACCGCCTGAGGAACAGTTGCAACAGCAGAACGAGAATAATTAGAACGGAAGCCTCGAGTGATGTCCGCCATGTCCAATCGAACACCGACTGCGGAATCGCAGTGAACGTGCTCATGACGATTTGTTGTTGAGGATGCTTTTGATTTCGTCGATTTCTTTGCGCGAGAGTTTCTGGTCCGCCAAAAAGCAGGATAAGAACGGAGCAATCTTGCCATCAAACACCCGGGTGATGAACGAGCGGCTGGCAGCTAGCCGGCACTCTTCCTCCGATACTAGCGGCCGAAATAGGTACTCCCGTCCCGGTTTCTCAGTAGCCAGCGCTCCTTTCTGAACCAGCCTGCTGAGCAGCGTGTGGATAGTTTTCGGCTTCCAAACCGCGTCTCCGGCAAGCGCCTCAACCACCTGTTTGGCCGTGGCGGATTTCAACTCCCAGACAACCTTCAACACGGTCCATTCGGCGTCGGAGATTCGCGGAGGCCGGTTCCGGTTCTTCTGTGACTTGGCTTTGAAACTCATGGCATCTTACAATTGTGAGATTAAAATATCCTACAACTGTAGGATTGCAAGAGGAATTGATGGCGTCCACGCCCGCTGGTGGCCAAGGCCAATTTCGGATGAGTTTTTGCCAAAAAAAGCGAAGCGCTTCTGTTAGATTACTCCTGTAATCGATGCATGAATTACATCCTTAATCGATCGGGAGACACATGAAACGGGTGCCTCGGATTTCGGAGAACGAGTGGGAGATCATGCGGGTGATCTGGAGCAGAGGGGCCTGCTCCGCGAACGAGCTGATTGACGCGCTGCGGGACAAGGACCATAGCTGGCACCCCAAAACGGTAAAGACTTACCTGACTCGCCTGGTGAACAAGCAGACGTTGGATTTTCGCAAAGACGGCCGTGCTTATGTTTATTCGGCTCTGGTTACAGAGCAGGAGTGCGTGGACGCCGCCAGCGAGAGCTTTCTGGAGCGGGTCTTCGGCGGTTCGTTCAAGCCCATGCTGGCGCACTTCGTCGAACACAAGAAACTTTCTGCGCTAGAAATCCGTGAACTGAAGCAACTCCTGAACGAGGAGGAATAATCGTGCAAGGCGAGCCGGACTTTGTGAACGGGTTCTTCAGTTGGCTTTGGCGGGCCTCGTGGGAGGCCTCAGTGATTGTCCTCTTAGTGTTGTTGGTGCAAGGGTTATTGCGCCAGCAACTCTCGCCGCGCTGGCGCTCCGGGCTGTGGGTGCTGGTGGTGCTGCGACTGGTTTTGCCCTGCTCGGTGCGCAGCCCGATCAGCCTTTACAGTTGGTTTGAGTCCCAGTCGCCGGTTGAGGCGGCTCCCCCCGCAGCGGATACAAGGCCGTTGGGGGCGAAGGAGTCTGATCCGCTTGCCGTGGTAGTTCCCAACGTGGGTCTCCTGGCAAAAGCGCATGCCGGACCGGTCTTGCGTTGGGCTTGGCTGGCCGGCGCGTTGACACTGCCACTTTGCCTGATCATCGGTAATTATCGGCTTGGCCGTAGGGTCCGGGAGCAACGGTTGGTGACCGATGGCGCCGTGCTGAGTTTGCTGGAAGACTGCAAGCAGGAGATGGGAGTGCGCACACCGCTGGCCGTCGTCGAAACGGACCTGGTGGCAAGCCCGTCGTTATTTGGGTTCATTCGGCCGCGGTTATTGTTGCCGAGTGGCCTGACACGGAGCTTCTCGCTGGGGGAATTGAGGTTCGTATTTCTGCATGAACTGGCTCACGTCAAGCGTGGGGACATCCCGATGAACTGGCTGATGACGCTGACCCTGATGCTCCATTGGTTCAATCCTTTGGTCTGGTATGCTTACAGCCGGCTGCGGGTCGAGCGTGAGTTGGCCTGCGATGCGCTGGCGTTGCAACAGGCACGCGAGGCGGAGAACCGTCCGTATGGCCAGACCATGATCAAATTACTGGAAGGCTTTAGTCGGCCGGCGGTGATACCCGGCTTGGTTGGAATCCTGGAAAACAAAACTCAGATGCAACGGAGAATCAGTATGATCGCGAAATTCAAAAGAACTAATCACTGGTCCGTAGCGGCCATGACTGCACTCGCAAGCTTGGCCTTGGTGACTCTCACCGATCCGCCCGCTGGAAATGGCGCTGACGAAGCTGCTCCTTCCAATCCCACCGGCCCTCCGCGCATTCTCTCGAGCACCCCGCGCACTGGGGATACGGAAGTAGATTCGGGACTCCAACAAGTAACCGTCACCTTCGACCGCGACATGGATACTGGCGGATACTCGTGGACCGGGGGCGGACCAGAATTTCCGGGGCGCGAGGACCAAAGACCACAGTGGCGCGACAAGCGCACCTGCGTGCTGCCGGTTAAACTCGAGGCCGCCCATTATTATCGCGTTGGCATCAATGCGCCCAGCTTTCAAAATTTCCGCAGCGCCACAGGGATGGCGGTCATTCCTACCGCCATTCAATTCACCACTAAAGGCGCCAGCCTTGAACTCAAACGCAAGGCTACTCACCCCCAGATTGTCGCGCTAACGCCCAAGAATGGCGCCCGGGACGTCGACCCGAGCCTCGCTGAACTTCGGGTCACGTTCAACGTGCCGATGGGTGACGGCTTCTCCTGGACCGGCGGCGGGCCGGAGTATCCGAGCAATCCTCCCGGCAAGAAACCGTACTGGACCGAGGACCATCTGACCTGCGTGCTGCCCGTGCAACTCCAACCCGGTTCCGATTATCGGCTGGGTCTGAATAGCCCGTCGTTCAAAGGCTTTCAAAGTGCCACCGGCGTGCCGCTGGAGCCGGTCTCCTACCGTTTTAAGACGAAGTAAGCGCGCACTGGCGCCTCGGCCGAATAGCCAACGAGATAGCTTGGACTTCCCTAAGTTATGAAACGCCTCCGCCTGGCTGGGTTGGCACTGGTGGTCACTTTGAGTTTGGTAACCATCGTGGTAGCAGTGAAGCAGCGTAGGCTCTCGCCGGAAAGCCTGACCTACACGCCTGTTGGCCCGGAAGTGGACGCGAAGGCGATGGTGGCCAGAATTTTCGAGACCAATCGGCCCTGGCTCGAGACCCAGCCCATCTGGGCCAGCTACAAGTTACGTCGGAAGTGGCGGCGAATTTCGCTGGATAATGGCTGGCGATCGCTGCGACACCCTTTCGAGAGCCAGCAGAGCATGGAGGGGCCGTTCACGGCCCGATGGCGAGCGACTGACAATTTGCGCGTCGGGGCAGCCCTCTGGACTCCTCTTCAGGGCATGTTTAAGGATCGCGATAATTATACCGTCCGCACCCTCGGAACCACCCGATGGCGGGGCCGTCGGGTTCTGGCTCTTGAAGTCAATTTCTTTCAACCGCTCAGATGCGAGATGGGGATGGGGGCGGGTAGTCTTCACTACTCCTACGCTACCTTTCCAGCCCAGGCGGCCAGACTCCTTGTCGACCCGGAGAGTGCCATCCCCCTATTCATTGGAGCCTCGGCGCAGGGTGGCTTCAGTGCCGGCCAACCTTATGGGAACAGTTGGGAATTTGATCCAGACTTTCTGCGGCTGGGCGGGGGACGGGCGCCGCGAAGTGTTAAATGGACGATGCAGGATACCTGGAATGAGGACCTTGAGTTTCAGGTAACCCCGCGGCAAACGTGGATGTTCCAACGCGGCTCAGCGCACGGCGGGGGTGGCAAGAATGATCGCTGGTCACGCTGGCAACAGCAGGTCGAATTGGTTGGGCTTCAGCTCGAACAGTTGCGCCCGGGAGATTTGCTTCAGCAGTACCCTGCTGGTTTGGCCGCTGGTGCTGCGTTGCCCCGTACAACCGGGCACTGGGAATTGACACAGGAAGACCTATTTCTCATATCGCGCTTCCGGTTCGGAGTAGGGCGGGATTTGCAGTTGGACTTAGGCGAGAGCCACCTCGGGATTGGCCACGATGCGAACGGGGCGCTGTTTGCTGTCCTTGTACCCCGTGAAAACGGAAGGCTAATCAATCCGGCCACTCACCAGGTTGAATCGGTGGCGCACGTATTTTTACGCTTTCATGCCAAGACCATCCGTAACTTGTTTCCTCCGCAGACAGTGTCCTCTGATGCAGCCAACATGCGCGCCGAAATGTGTGCCATCGCCAACCTGAAAAGCGTTTCCACCTGGCCCCCGGACACCAACACAGCCCTCTCGGACTCTACCCAGTACATTATTGATGCGGATACCCAGCAAGGGTTACGCCGCTACTTCCGGCTCGAGAGGGGAGCGAATGATCCGCAGTACATCGCCGCGCTGGAAGAGCGTGCCGTATCGCGTTTGGTGAGTTCCACTGCGGGCTTGGAACAGCCGCTGCCTGACTTTGCCCTAGATACCACTGACGAGACGCAGGACCCGACGCGGCCGAGAGTGATTTCGGTCTTTCCCCCTGATGGCTCAGCGGCCGTAGCTCCAGCAACAGAATTGCGGGTGCGCTTTGATCGGCCCATGGACCCGCTATCGCTCATGCTGACCTGGGATTGCGGCGGGTTCGCGGATTGCGATTTTCCCAAATACGATGCGGAACACTACGAATTCACCGTTCCACTGCGCCTGGCCGCTGGGACACTGCACCAAATCGTCGTCAACGAGGCCTGGCTCATGCCCGGGATGAGGATCGATGAAGTGCGCAAGCGAACGCCACAGCAGGGCTTTCGTTCGGCTGAACGCCGGCTGGGCTGTGTTTTCGCCTGGCGTTTTTTCACTCAAGGGTCCGCTGGGGCCGCCGCGAGTGCTCCTTCCAGCCTCTCGAGTGAGGCATCCTCCTACAGCGATGAGGCAACTATTGGGGCCATGCTGAAAAGTCAGGTCGACGAGTCCGTAGTGTCGCCGGAGCATGGGGCTTCGCAACTGCTGGACCTCCTTGAGGCGATGAAGCGCGAGCGGCTGCAACTGACAGCCATCTCGGAACGGGTGCAGGAACTCTCTCAGAACCGGAAGGGCGCTTGGTTCGTAGCGTTGACCTCGACAGGCTCAAGCTTCCGGTGGCAGCGCCCTCAGTACTGCTTTGGGGATGTCTCCGACATTATGGGATGTCCCGTATTTCGAATCGGGGCTGATGCGCTTCATTGCTGGATGGACGACGTGAACGAGGCGAGGGAGAAGGTCGAGTTTTATCCGGCCAAGGAAGCGGGCCGCTGGGAGCTGTCGTTTTGCGATCCATTTGGCCTCATCGGAAAAACGCCGGCGGAGGCGGTCGGTTCGCTCGGTCTGGAATACAGCGGCCTGATCCGGCGCGGGGACAAGCAGTGGCACCTGATTGAAACCTCAAGCGCGCGGGAATTGGACGCTGGAGGCGGCACCGCTGGAAATCGCACCCAGTGGCGGATCGACCCCCGCACCTATCTCCTGGCTGAGATCCTCACCGCAGACCGTGACCGCCTCTCACGAACGCGTTTCTTCTACGACTCAATCAACCAGCCTCTGCCAACTGCGGCGTTCGCGTTACCCAGGCCTAAAGGCGCCTTGATTCAACCCGCAGATGCATTGGACGCCGCCTACACAAATCGGTTCATTCGGGTGAGTGACGGAAGCGATGGGCGGATGAGCCTTGGTTTAGGCAAGTTTGGCCCTCGTGGCACGAGTGTGGATGGAGGACTCAACTAGAGCAGTCATTTTTGAAAGGAACTATGAAGGCTTTATTGCTAATCGGAATCAGCCTGGGACTCGCCACAAGCACCGGTCTAGGTCAAAGGGCTGATTCGCCAGGCCATGAAGCCGAACCGCCCTCGAAACTGCCGCCGACCCTCGCCGCCAAAGCCTTCGACGAGTTGTGGGAGGCTTTTGACAGCAATTACGCCATGTTTGCGTTGCGCCCCGAGGTGGATTGGCATCGGTTGCAGGAGCTTTATCGGCCCAAGGCGTTGGCGAGCCGATCCACCAACGAGTTTGCCGGGGTCTGCTCGGAGATGCTGAGATCGCTGCGCGACCTACACATCTGGCTAACAGTTGGGGGGGAAGACGTGCCGGTGTTCAATCGGCCGCGAACAGCCAATGCCAATCCAGGGGCACACGCGGCGATTCTGGGCCGAGTCCACGAAGCCGGACAGGTGCAATGGGCCATTACGCCGGACAGAATCGGGTTTCTGGCGATTTACGGCTGGAGCGACCAGCACATTCCGGCGTTTTGTCATCAGGCCTTGGAACAGATGCGGAACACCCGCGGGTTAATGGTGGATGTCCGGCTCAACGGGGGTGGCAGCGAGGACCTGGCCGAGGAGGTGGCCGGCCGGTTTCTAGACAAAGAATTCGTCTATGCTTTCAGCCAGTTTCGCAACGGACCGAGCCATACCAATTTGACGGTCAAACTCGAACGGCGGGTTTCCCCGCAAGGACCGTGGCGCTACGATCGTCCGGTCGTCCTGCTGATCGGCCAAAAGTGCATGAGCAGCAACGAATCGTTTATCGCCATGATGAGTGGCGCGCAGCAGGTCACTGTCATGGGTGATCACACCTGTGGCTCGAGCGGGAACCCGAAAATTATTCACTTGCCGCTGGACATGACGGTGAGCGTGCCGAGCTGGATCGATTATTTGCCCGACGGGACTCCGCTGGATGAACGCGGGTTCCAGCCACAAGTCGTTTTCGACCCTTCATCGGGCGCCTTCGAGGGGCTGCGCGACGACCTGCTGACCGCCGCCTTGGCCCGCCTGCGCACTGCCCCCTTGCCGGAGCAGCCTATTGCCGGGCCGGCTTTCGTGCCGCAAAAGGAGGACGCCGCCGAGTTCGCGGCCGCTTCGGGCGCCGTCAAACCCGAAATTGTTGAACTGAATCCCTGCAACGGCGCGCAGGATGTGGACCCGCGCCTCACCGAGCTCCGCGTGACCTTCAACATGCCCATGGCCGGCGGGTTCTCCTGGACCGGCGGCGGGGAACAATTTCCAACCATCCCGACTAACCAACGGCCGCACTGGACGGAAGATCACAAGACGTGCGTCTTGCCGGTCGAACTTAAGGCCGACCGGGAATATCACCTGGGTCTGAACAGTCCTTCGTTCAGGAATTTCCGTAGCGCCGAGGGTGTTCCTCTCAATCCCGTCCATTACAGCTTCAGGACTAGGGCACCGTGATTCAAAAGCGATCGTCTTCACATGAGAGCAGCCGCTCGTTTCATTGCGGTACAAATCGCCATGTAAATGAGGACGATCGTTTCCCGTCTTAGCCACATAACCGCCGAAAGCCGAATTTCGGATCCTTAATAGGCCCGTAGGAAAACATCTTCGAGATCCGAGGCCCAACCCTGTGGACTGGGGGTTTGGAACTGTCTCCCAGCGAGACCGGGTTAAGGGTTTAAGCAGTTTAACGATCACGATGTTTCCTTAACTTGTCACAAGGCGGCGTGATACTCTCAGTCCTATCCGTTGAAGTTTTCGCCTCTCATTTGATCCCTTTCTGGGTTAAAGGGGCCGTTATCAAGAAGGCGTTGTATTATTTGTAGCGCTTCGTATTCTGAAATCGAATGCGTGGTGCGTGCGAAATCAGGTCCGCGGAAGCACGGCATTGTCAGCACCGCTGAAGCACTTTAACGCTATGATACGGGGTCATGCCACCAACCCGTTTTTAGCCAACGCCAGCTGTGAAGGCCAGCTGATTGCCGCTTTACGCGGCGGATTGATCTTGATGGCGGGCTCGACCCTTTGGGCCCTTGCAATGCGCAAGAACAATGGCCCGTTTTTCGAGCTTGGCTTTTTTTGGCTGCCGTGCGCATGGATGATTTTCCCGGCCGGTGCTTTGATTGGTTCTTTTATGCCACGCTGGATTGCGGGGCGGAGCTGGGGATTTGTGTTGATGCTGGGAACGCTCATAGGGTCTATCGTTGGCCTGGTCCTGGCGTTCGGGTGCTGGCTGGTGCGCACTCACCCCGACCTGATCGGCCTAATCGTTAATCGTCATAGTGGCGGATACACAAGCTATAGCCTGTCCGTTCGAATGCAGCTGCAGGACCAGGCCTGGCGTATGCTCTTTGGAGTCGCACCGCTTACAGCGATTTGGATCGCATTGTGGACTTTGTGGCTAAAGCGGGATCGCGGCTTCCTTGAGGACCAGAGTGCGAGGAGCGGCGGCGGTACTGAATCCGTTTTGTTGCGATTGGATCGACGTTTCGTGCTGCTCGTGGCCTGGATGGCGGCAGGGTTGGCTATCTTTGCGACGGTGTTGCTTCTGGCGGTGGCACTTTTCGAGCGCGCAGCTCATGTACCTGTAACAAGGTTCCCTGTGGTTGCACTGGGCTCCGTCGGTTTGGTCGTGCTGGGGCCATTCCTGGGACCGATCGCGACTGGCTGGAGTTTTGAATGGGCGTTCAAGTATGCGGTTGTTGGGCTGCCTATACTGGTTGCCGGGATCAGCCCATTCCTTGTGTGCCGCGATCCGGTAAGTCCGAGGGCAGCGGTCCTCGCCTGGTGCGGCTTGATCACGGGGTTACTCTTTTGGCTCGCGACCGGTGTCTTCTCGCTCGGCCATTGCTTGGGATAAATCGGGAGGAGGACGACTTGCGTCCTTAATCTCCCACGAGCAGGACGTCTCCAAGATCCAAAGCCGAAGTGCTCTGGCCAATTTCGGTCACAATCACCTTCATGCCCGTACTTGCAATTCGAGCGCCGCCGGGCCGGCTGGGCTCGGCATCAGCACCTGAGCCGAGGTAACCCTGCGCAACATCGATGAACAAGCGATAATTCCCCGGCAGCACTTCAGGGATGCTGAAGGAGCCATCTCCCGCCACTTGGAAGTTGTAGGAGTATTGGTCACGGAACCAGGCTCGCCCTTCCGCGGTATCCTCAAACTCCAGCTTCCAGCGCTCGACCGCGTTGCCCGTCAAATCCTTGGGTATGTGGTAATCTGCCCATTCTACATGCAGTTCCGAGTGGGTCACCTGGTTGGTCCAGTTTCGAATTTCGACCCCGGGCGGGGCAACTAACCTCCCGATGACCGGCCTGCCAACGCCGCCCACCTGCACCTGAACCGTTTGACCAGGGTCCACTCGGACCGAACGCGAAATAATAGATGGCGAGCCGGGGCCGTCATCGATTATCACGTGGCCATCACCCGGCGGGATATGTTCCATCGTAAAACTGCCATTCGCATCCGAAACGGCGGAGGACCCTTTCGGGTCATAGAACACCGTCATCCAATCGGTCAGCCTGCCTGGGTGACCCCAAATCAGCTTCCGATTGGACCACTGGCCGTCCGCAGTCCGAACCGTGCCCTCCACCCGGCCCCAAGCTTGGAGCCGAATCTCCAGCGGTTTGGACAAATCAAAGCAACGCACCTGGCCGATGCCCGCCGCGCCAATCGCCACGACGGTGTGGGCTCGCGGCCTGGCAACAAACGAGAAGGCACCCAGGCGGTCGGTCATTGTGCGGTAATCGTTGCTGTTCACGTCGCGAGTCCGGCCAAACGCCTCCGGTGCGAACGATCCCCCGTTGACCATCACTCCGACATACGCTGTGCATAGGGCCACTTCCACGCCTACCGCCGGATTGCCATCGGGCATCAGGACCGTACCCCGGATCGAGTTGGCCTCGCTCTCGCGGCGAAGCGAGAATTCCTGAACCACCTCAAGGCCATTGGTCGATGGAATTTCAGCCTCCAGCGTCTCATAGCCTTCTGCCTGGATTCGCACGTAAGCAACTTGCTCCTCGTCCAGTGCCATTTTAAATAATCCATTGCTGCCGGGTTTGCTGTGCAAGTCCCATAAGGGCGTCGGGTTTGATGGAACCCATGGTTGCGCGTGGCCGGGGGTAAAATCGAAATTCACTACCGGCGCTCCGGTTTCGGCGTCGGTGACAGTGCCTCTCAGCGTTCCCGCTGGGTGCAATACGATCACGTGCTCCAGCCCATCAGCGGCAAGCTTATTGGTGCGGGAATACCGGTAGCCCGTCTTTCCAAATTGCAGCTCCAGTTCCCCTTTGGGGGCAGAAAGCCATTGCAGGTGACCGTCTGCCCCACTCTGCTGAGGCAAGTGTTGGGCAAGGGTTCCCGCCCGTCCCCACCAATCGGCCAGGAACAGGCTCACCCCCGGCACGCCTTGTCCGGACTCGTCCACTAGAAGCAGTTTTAAAGCCGGCGCTGGGGCGAGGCGGAAAACAAATGTCCCGGATAGATCCGCGGGATCAAACTGCTGTTGGTCGGCTGCAAAACCATCGGCTGTGACGGTCAAGAACGGCGGTGCGGCCACCTTGTCCAGTGCGAACTGCCCGGAAGAATCGGTTGTGGCCTGCGCAAAAGGGGCAGAGCTGAAGCCGCCCCACACCTTGGCACCGGCGATCGGATGTCCGCGATCATCCCATACAACACCGGTGAGCACGCCTTTTTGCCGAGTTGGTGCCGACGGCCTCGGAGTGGCCGCTGAAGGAGCCTGAGGAGGCTGGGCTCCCACGGAAGCTGTTGCCTGCAGCCCTCGGGAAGAGTTTCCTGAAAGCGGTTGGTTCGCGGCATGATCACCGAGCCAACCCCATGTATTTATCGCTACAAGCATCACGACCAGACCCATTGTCGTGAGTCCGGATACGAGCTTGATCTTTGCCCAGCGCCAGGCAGTCAAGGTCTCCCGAGCTAACTGAGGCAGCACCGCCGAAGCGGAGGCTCCGGCGCTTATCGCTGACAGCACACCTGCCTCGAGTGCCACCGGGACTGCCTCCACGTTCTTTGCCACCAATACTGACATCAGCACAGTTCCACCAAGCGCCACGCCGCGCTTAAGCAGGTGATCGCGCAGCCTGTCCACCGCCCGGCTAACGCGTTTCTTGGCGGCTTCCTCACTGATGCCCAGGTGCTCTCCGATTTCCTGCAAAGGCTTCTTTTCATAAAACCGCAACAGAACGGCGCTTCGGTCGACTTGAGAAAGCGCAGCTACGGCCTCATCCAAATGCGGGGCGAGCCGTTCCCAGGCGGAATCGTTGTCCTCGGGTAGCGTGATCGTGGGATTCATAGATGAAGCGATGTGCTCACGATGCTTTTGGCGTTGTTCGGCGCGGAGTGCGCGACTGCTCACAAAGCAGGTCGTGCGAAAAAGCCAGCCTCCGAGAATAGTCCCCCGGCGAAGGTGGCCGGCCTTGCCAGCCAGCAATATGAAGACTGACTGCGCTACTTCCTCAGCCAACTGAGCTCGGCCCAGTCGGCGCAACGCCACGGAGTAAACCCAGCCGAGGTGACGGTGGACCAACTCAGCAAAAGCCACTTCGGACTGAGTCCTGGCATATTGCTGAATCAATTCCCAATCGCTCATCGCACGCATGTTCTTTCATCTATTCATCCCCGCCAATCTTGAAAGGGGACACAGATTTCGCAGGCAAGTCAGTTATCCGCCTTGGGCCGAGCAGAAGATGCTTGTGGAGCACACCAATTTTCAGCGGGAAGAATCTCTACGCCAGCTGCCACCGCCCATCGGTAGATCTCGCTTTGGTTGATTGGCTGAATCGGTTTCAGTTCGCTTGAACGCCGTGCGGTCCGCCGCCCATTTTGGTACTTGGGCGCGTCCGGACCGTACAATCCAATAATCGTGACGGTACGCAGTTCGGCTGCCTCCACGAGCGGATTCTCGATGGGCGCCAATGTGCCGAGGTGGTCGCATTGGGAGATGAGCCGGTACGGATTAATCCAGGAAGCTGAACGGGGCCGCTCGCCAAAAGGTAACCGGCCTGCGAGCCTGTGGTCCAGATCCGAGACGAACCCGCCTGAAATCCTCATTGGAGGGACCCACAGAATGAAATCTGCGGCAAGCAAAACATGACGCATACAACTTCCGGACCTGGCGGTGTCTTTATTTTTAGAGGAAATATCTCTATGGGAAAGTCAACGTGGTTTTTGGAACGTTCGGCTGTTGCGGCTGAGTTGAAGCGGTTTATCGCCGAAAAATGTGCCCAAGTGCGCGCCGAAACAAGGGCGCCCGAGCACCCGCAATCGCCCGTCTCCAGTGCCTTTTTCGCGGCTGCTGAGCGGGGAGACTGGCCTCGCGTGTTCGAGGCCATCGCGGAGATGCACCGAATGATGCGGGAGGGCAGAAGCCGTAACGCGAATTGGACCGTTTATCCGGTCGAATGGGCCGTGGTGAACGAGGTCGGAGCCGCACTGGAGGAGTTTGCCGAGGGTGAGGAGAAATACGCCATCGCGTTCGCCCGGGACATTATCAGCTCGATTCCGCCCGGAAGCATTTACTTTGGCGGAACCGACTCCGGTCGATTCCTGGTAACGGCTTTGTCCAGGTCGCATGTGAATGGTGATCCTTTCTTCACCCTCACTCAGAACGCGCTGGCCGATCAAAGGAGTTATCTGCGGTATATGCGCGGGATGTATGGTGAGCGGATCTGTATCCCAGCGGACGAAGACGCAACCCGGGTGCGAAATGACTATGAACAGGATGCTCGCCGCCGCCAAAGCGAGGGCAAACTGTTGCCGGGAGAGATCTTGGAAGAGGTCGGCGGCAAGCTGGAAATTCGTGGGCAGATCAGCGTGATGGCAATCAACGGGTTGCTGACCAAGCTGATGTTCGAAGAGAACCCGGACCGGGAGTTTTACATCGAGGAGAGTTTCCCTTTGAACTGGATGTACCCGCATCTTTCGCCGCACGGGCTGATTATGAGAATCAACCGGCAATCATTGCCCGAACTGCCACCTAACATTTTGCGGCAGGACCGCGCGTTTTGGACGCAATACATGGGGCCGATGATTGGCGAATGGCTGATGTTCGAAACTCCGCTAGCCGAGGTGGTCCGCTTTGTGGACAAGGTTTATCTCAACGGCAACCTCAGTAGCTTTAGCGGTGACCACCGGTACATTCAAAACGAGATCCCACAGCGGAGTTTCTCAAAACTGCGCTCTTCGATAGCCGGGCTCTACGCCTGGCGGGCTCAGAACAGCCAAAGCTCCGAGGAAAAAGCGTGCATGCTTCCAGAGGCCGATTTTGCCTTCCGTCAGGCTTTCGTGCTCTGTCCGATCAGTCCTGAAGTGGTATTTCGATACGTTAACCTTTTGCTAGGGCAGAAGCGGATCGATGAAGCTATTTTGTTGGCCGAAGCAGCGGTCAAGCTGGAGGAAAAGTCCAAACCTCTGCACGAGACCTTTTCCCATATCCAGGAAGACAGCTCGCACAAACCATTGGTTCCGTCCGGTTCGAACCCGCCCCGGCCCCTCACCCAACTCGGCAGCCTGGTCGAACAGCTTAAGCGCATGCGCACCCGGCAGTGACCTGGACGCGTGCCTCGACATTTAGGCCGGTAGCGCCTTGTCACACCTCTTCGCGGTGATACACTCGAAGTGTCAGGTTAACGCTTTTTCAAGCGCATGATCAGGTGGCGACTCAATTTCCAAGCGTTTTGGCAGGGGCTCCGGCCCATTAGCATGCACGGCCTCAGCTTCCTGCTGATTTCTTGCGGCCCGGTAGCAATCGGCGCTGGGTACAAGGTTGAGGTCCAAGTTGATACCGCTTCAGGAGTGAACCGATATACGTGGAAGGTTCACAACGAGGATGAAGCCTGGGGTTTGGACCAGTTCGTAATCGAGGTGCCGGTCCAAACGAAGGTGTTGAGCTATACGGTCCCGCCACCCTACTCAAACCCGGACGGCAACGCCTATTGGATTATGCAAGAGCGCCAGGAACCGTGGCGAGACGCGCACGAAGGCAGAATCATCTCGCCGGCTCCGCGCGCAGGCTTCAAATGGCTCATGTGGCATGGGATGGAATCTCCGAGCGTCTACCCGCCGGGAGCCACCGCCGTATTTACGCTTACAACCGATGACCGCGTAAAGCCCGGCCTGGTCAACAGCCTGGCCGTCACTTACACGCCCCAAAGCAACCCGCATTACTACCTGGCTTGGCAAGACCAGACTACTGGTCCGAGCGCATTGGCCTCGGGTGAAGCCACTACCAGCATCGCTCAGATCAATCTCCTGGCCGGCCCGATCGTCAACCCGGCCAATGGCCACTCGTACTACCTGCTGGGCCAGAGCACCTGGAGCAACGCCGAAGCGCAGGCGGTTCGGCTGGGAGGTCATTTGGCCACCATCCGCAATGCTGAAGAAGATCAATGGGTTTATTCTACGTTCGGTCGTTACGGGGGTGCCTTATGGATCGGGCTAACTGACCGCGATCACCCTTCGTCGTACCGTTGGACAAGTGGCGAGCCAGTCTCGTACAGCAACTGGGGTGGAGGCCAACCCGATCATGGTGGTGGCGTGGAGTTCTACGCTCACATTTGGCCGCCGGGCCACACAAATCCGCCTTCGGGGAAATGGAACGACTACGCCGACGCGGATTCGGCGCTAGGTTTCGCGCTTTTTGGCGTCGCGGAAGTCGCCCCGGCTTCCACACCTAAGCTGGAATTGTCCACCTCGACGAGCGCTACACAAGCGCAGCAGGCCGTGATTGCGGACCGGGGCTCGATTCCCGGCCCAGCACTCCAGGCGTTCAGCGCCATCGAACTTTGCTGGCCCACGGAGGCCAATAAATCATACCGGGTGCAGTGGACCAGTTCGCTTGACCCGCCGCAGTGGCTCAATCTGGAGCCTCTTGTGGCCGGAACCGGAACGAATGTCTCGATATTTGATTCGACCAGAGATCATCCCAAGGGCTTTTATCGCGTGCAGGTTCAGGAATGAGATTCCTTAGCCGAGTCCCCGTAAGTTGCGGCGCTCTGGTCGGTAATTTTATGTGTTCGCCATGACTATACGGACGCTCACTAGAATGGTCAGCCTGGCGATAATCATCACCGGATGCGCGACTCAAAAGACGGAATCACCTCAAGTCCTCAGCGCGGCAACGGTTGCGAAACTCCAGCCTACCCTATCGCCCGAGCTGCGCGGACTTCTTGATCATTCATTGGAAGCGCGAGCAGTTCTTTCGCGTGCGCTGGCTCAAACGTCTCGTGGTCGGCAGGTTCGAGTGCGATATTACTATCGAAACGATGCCAGAGAACCGTGGTCCGACTATTTGGAATATGGTCCAAGACTGTTGCATGTGGGCTTGGCAATGAGCCAAACCGCTTGGGACGAATACGTGTTACTGGTGTTCGAGCTTGAGAATTCGGTAAACGGCGATGCGTCTCGTGAACTGTGGGCCTCAGTCCTTCAAGGAAAGCTCTCGGCATCGGATTATGCCTCGGGACTGTTGAAATTGGAGTATGCTGCTCTTTGCCGGGCAAAGGTTCGGATTGAGAGCGTTTCGGCTGTCGATCCACAACTGGCCGAATCTCAGCGTTATCATGAAATGATCGATGGTACTCAGAGTCTTGAGAAGTATGTTAAGTTATCTGAAATCGCCCATGACAACTACGCGAACTATGCGGAGAAGGTTCGAGCCACCCAAAGGTAATTGAGGGCGAATGATCCGAAGTTTGGTGCCCGGTCGAGGTTCGCCTTTCCCTTCAGGGTTCTTGCTCAAATGATTCCCAATCCGAGCACACGTCAAATTTGTCTGGCTTGGGCTTTTTGGCAACCTTGGTCGGGGCCGCACATTTTCTCGCCGAACTCCGGAATTGCAAAAAACTTGTCGGGTTTTTGAGGGTGTTGGACATCATTTGGTAGATGGCACACCGCACTGACCATGAACTGCTGGCTGAATTCCTCGAAACCGGTTCGGAATCATCCTTCTCCGCTCTGGTTGCCAGGCATGTAAATCTGGTTTACTCAGCGGCCTTGCGGCACACAAACAATCCGCATCATGCCGAGGAGATCACCCAGACTGTGTTCATTCTTCTGGCGCGCAAAGCCGGCAGCATCTCCTCAAAGGCAGTTTTAAGCGGTTGGCTTTATCAAGCCGCGCGTTTGACTGCCGCAAACTACCGGAGAGACAACCAGCGCCGCCAGCAACGCGAGCAGCAAGCCTTTATGGAATCCGCCTTGAATGTCCCAGCCGATGAACCGTGGAAACTCATTGCGCCTATTTTGGACGAAGCTATGGGCGCTTTGGGCATCACTGACCGCGACGCTGTGCTATTGCGTTATTTCGAGAATAAGCCTCTGGCCGAGGTCGGCGCCGCCTTAGGGGTTAGCGAAGCCGCCGCCGAAAAGCGTGTCAGCCGTGCCTTGGAAAGACTTCGTGTACTGCTCACCAGACAAGGCGTCGCACTAGGCGCCCCAGCGATTGCTGGAGTCATAACGGCCAAAGCTGTTCAAGCGGCACCTCCGGCCTTGGCCGCGACCATTCCAGCCGCTGCTCTAACCGCAACTAGTTTAACCTCAGCCACACTGGCCATGACCACACTGCAAAAAATTGCTGCTATGGCCGTGTTGGCCGCCGCGATCGGCGCAGGAATTTACGCCGCCAAGCAGGCCGGCGATGCACACCGAGAGGTCCGAGAACTCCAGGCGAAAGAAGCCCAGCTGGTTGAGCAAATTCGCCAACTCCAATCCACTCTGAACGACGCAACCAACCGGCTCACCGGGTTGATGGCTGAAAATTCGGAACTCAAGTCGGGAAAAGACAAAATGGAAGTGCTCAAGCTTCGCGGCGAAGTCAGCGCGATGAGAACGCAGCTAGCCAGTTCGCAGAACCGAAACCTGGAAACCACGAATGGCGCCCCAGAGCTTGCCGAATCCACTCCTGCCCAAATCCACATCAAGGCGAAATTCATCGAAATCCCCCGGCAGGGTTTCGTCATGCCTTCCGCTTTCGCCGGGAAGAACGACAATAACACGTCGGCGGCTAACGGAATCCTCGGCCCGGCCCAGTTGCGAGTCATCTGCAAAGCTCTCGAACAAAGAGAAGGGGTTAAAGTGGCCGAGTCTTCAGTCGTAACTTTGAGCGGACGCCAGTGTCAAATCAGGACTGGCGACCAGACTGCTCCAGGACAGCCTGCCGCATCGGAGGCGATTGTCGATCTCATCCCGACTCTGTCCGCTGATGGTTATACCATCAAGCTGAAGGCGACCGTCAGTGCCCCTGAAGCCCTGAACGGGGAGGTAAATCTGTATGACCACCAGACCGTGCTCTTCAGCGCGACAGAGAAGACCAAGCCGGACAGCCAACTGATTGTTCTCCTCACAGCAACCCTTGTGAATCCGGTGGGAAACGTAGTCCACGCAGATGACGAACTGCCCTTTGCCCAAAACGGAGCGCCTCCTCAGAACTGAATGCAATGAGAATCTTGCTCGGAACGGCCCAACGCTGACGGCAGACAATCCGCTCCTCGCTACTTGTTGTGGAAACCAGCTCGACAGCAGTGGTGCAGAAGCCGGTGACAAATCTGCGCTAGTCCTGTCTAAATCAGGTATGCGAACACCGGCATGCCACACCCGCACGGCGTTTACGCTCGTAGAACTACTGGTGGTCATTGCCATCATCGGGATCTTGGCGGCACTACTGCTCCCGGCAGTTTCCCGTGCCAACGGAAAGGCGCAACGAATCCACTGTGCCAACAACGTCCGGCAGTTGGGTCTGGGAACGCAGCTATTTGTCTCGGATAATCATGTTTATCCGCTGGCGGTAACCGCTGCATCCGGCGTACGTGACGCCACAAACGCGACCGACTGGACGGCTGACTTGGAAAAGGAATTCCCGCGTCTTAGTCCCGCTGATGTTGCTGATGTTTGGCATTGTCCTACCTGTCACCCTCTGCCCTTCCCCGATAGGCGATTTGCTTACGGTTACCATGCTTACGGTTATAATGCCTGGGGGCTGACCGGGGTAACCAACGGTTTACTTAGCGTGTTTGGCGGGCTGGGTGCGCGCGAAGGGCCGGGTCCATATAGTCCAGTAAGGGAATCAGAAGTCGTGAGGCCAAGCGAGATGATGGAAATTGGCGATGGACTATGCGGATCCGGATTTCCGCAACTTGGCATCATTGACGGTTCTCGCTGGTTGCAAAGGCTGACAGTGGTTGGAAAACCCATCGAAATTGGCGCTCAGGACATACTCGAGAGTACGGCTAGAGCAAAAGCCCGTCATCAAGGCAAGGCCAACGTGGTATTTTGCGATGGCCATGTTGAGTCGCCGACCTTGAAACTCTTTTTTGAAGACACCAGCGACGCGGCTTTGAGCCGGTGGAATCGGGACGGCTTGCCACATCGCGACCGGCTTTGAGTAATCATTAGCCATCGTCATGACATCTGCGCGTGTTGAAGAATCATCTCACCTTTGGACCTCGAACGTCATCGAGCCTGTATGCGGCGATTGCTTTAAACCGTGCCCTTCTTCAAGTGCTCACAGGCAATGTCGTTCTTGACCTCCGGGGCGGGTGAGCATTCGCAGCCTTCCTTCCCGCCGGAGCTTTACAAGTGTAGAGTTTGTTGTTGACAACCTCTACATATGTCGAGCATTATCTCTCCATTCTTTATGTCACCTGCTAAAAACGAACTTACCGAAGCCGAATGGGTTGTGATCAAGTCCGTTTGGGAAAAAGAACCCTCCACTGCGCCCTCGATCCAGAAAAGGCTGCATTCTCGCACACAATGGACGTATTCCACCGTGCGCACCATCATGGACCGCATGGCCAGCAAAGGGCTGTTGACGGCCAGGAAAGTTGGTAAGGTTACCCTTTTCCGTTCGGCTATCACGCGTGAGCAAGCGCAGCGAGGGGAAATACTTTACACACTGAAGCATGCTTTTAATGGCGCCCTGACTCCTATGGTGCAGTGCCTGTTGAACAGTGGAGAGGTATCGCTCGATGAGCTCGAGAGCCTGGAAGCTCTAATAAAGGCCCGAAAGAAAGGAGACAAAAAATAGATTATGCCCTCCGTTCAGCAGTTCTTTTCGGAAGCAGCGCCAAGGCTCTTGGCAGAGTTCGCGTGGCCGATGTTCTGGCAATCGACTTTGCTGATCGGTGTTTTGTGTCTGATGGAGGTCGCCTTGCGCGGGCGGCTCCGGCCCGCGGTTCGATATTCTCTCTGGCTGCTGGTGCTTTTGAAGCTAACGCTGCCGCCATCGCTTGCGCTTCGGACGGGCGTGAGTTGGTGGATCAGGCCATCGGCTTCCACACCCAGTCCTACGCATGCAACCACGGTTGCGGTCCATTTTAATGATTCCAAGTCGACGTCGGCTCCGGTTAAAGCTGATCCGGTTGAGACTCCGCGCGCGCGCCCCTCTATTTCTCCCCAGGGATTGTTTCTTCTCTTTTGGGCATTCGGAAGTTTGGGATTATTTATTTGGATGCTGCGCCGATGGCGCGAGGTGGCTTTGGCCGCTCGGCGTGCGGAAGCTGCTTCACCGGCTTTGGAGGATCTCTTGGAATGCGCCCGCCAGTCTGCTCGTTTTACAGGCTCAGTTCGTCTGGGGCTCTCGGAGAAAACGAGTTCGCCGGTAGTGTTTGGATTCTTTCGTCCAATTATTTTGCTGCCAACCTCGCTGTGCGGGGGTTTGTCCGAAAGGCAACTGGGAGGGGTGTTACTCCACGAATTGATTCATCTGCGCCGGAGGGATGTGTGGTTCAATTGCGCCCAAACTTTGCTCCAAATTATATATTGGTGGCATCCATTTTTGTGGGTGGCCAATGCGCGGATTCGCCGAGTCCGGGAAGAAGCCGTTGATGACGCAGTGATGTGCGCCCTGCGTGACGAAGCCAGTGAGTATCCACAAACATTGATCGAAGTTGCCAAACTCGCGCTGGGCCGGCCGCTGTCGGGTCTCGCATTGGTGGGCATCCTCGAATCTCGCATGGCATTGCGTCGCCGCATAGAGCGTTTGGTGGATTTTCGGTTTCCAAGGCGGGCTGGTCTCACCCCGGGATCTGTGTTGAGCTTGATCGTGTTTGCCGCTCTGGCGTTACCCATGGGACAAGCGCCCGCCAGGATGGCCGAAGCCGCTTCGACTGTAGGCGCGGCGGTGGATAGTTGGCCTGACCCCCGTTTCAACGGTTATGCCGAAATTTCGTTAAATGCCCGTTTCCTGATAGTTGATGGTTCGCTTCTAGAGCTATTCCTGCCCGCCATAGCCGGCTCTCAAAGTCCTCTTGTGTTGAATTCCAACGAGGTTGCTGACGTGGAAAGGAAGCTGGTTCAGGCCGGTGCCGAATTGTATCCCAAAGGCGGAGGATTATCTCACAGCTATTTCAGCGGAGGCCGTTTTCATTATCGGGTAGGCGGTGTGAACGGAAACGGGGTGGATTACCAAACCCAAACCAACGTCAACGGCAGGACAGTCGTGGTTGGTGCTGAATGCTCGGCTTACGTCGGTCCTCGACCCGATTGGGTGCCGCTGGATTTTACCGTTGTGCCGTGGCTCTACCGCGATACTACGCATTGCCAGGTTCAATTAGGCATGGCAAACGAGCCAGGCTCCACGGTCGAATCAGAGGTTTCTATTCCCGCGGGTGGCGCAATGCTTTGGACGGCTCCCGGTATCCATTCGGGAAAGTTGGAGCTCGTCTTGCTCAGGCAAGGAAAACCCGATCGGGAGGAGGACCAGAACAAAACGAGCGAGGCGTCGATTCCGGGCGCAGAACATCAAAACCAAGAGGTCGTTCAATTGGTTCGTGATGCAAAGCTCTCTTTTGAGTTGGGCAAACTCGATGAGGCGGAGGCCTTGTTGCAGAAAACCTTGGGTTTAGACCGGCGGTCACCATCGGCTCATTATTATCTGGATCTCGTTACCAAAGCGCGCTCCGAGCAGCGTCCCCCGGTTCGTCCAATACGCCCGGGCGGAACGAACCTTGTGTTCGCCTCCACCACACCTCAAACCATCTACGCGGAGCTTGAGCGAATTCGTTTGAAAGAAATCTCCTTTGATCACCTGCCCCTTGCCGACGTATTGCGCCGGCTGAACGATGAAGTCTCTCCGGATTTTACCTTCCGGTTCAAATCGTCTGAACCCAGTTCAGCAGCGGATATCAGCCAAGTTCCCATCACAATTTTGCCCTGGCTGGTAGACGTTCGGCTTTTGGACGTCGTCGAGGTGATCGTCAAAGTTTCTAACCGGCGCATCGAATACTCCATCCAAAAGGATGGTGTGGAATTCTGCGCCGCTTCTGCCAACCCGAAGCATCTGTATACTCGCATTATCGTGGTCGACTCAGTCACAATGTGCAATCGATTGGGAGAAACTTTCGGCGAAACCAATTTGGCTGATCCGACAGCGACAATGAATGCCTTGCGCCGCCTCTTGTTATCAAAAGGAGTGAACTTGCAGCCGCCCGAAACCCTGTTTTTGAACGACCGGGAAGGAAATTTGATCGTGCACGCAACCCTGGAACATCTCGATACGTTAGAGGGAACCATCCAGGAACTGAACGCGCCGCAGTTTCAGCTCAACATTAAGACCAGGTTTCTTCATGTACCGGATTCAGAGCTTCGTGAGTTCTGGAACGGTATAGGGGTTGCCAATTCCGATGCGACCAACTATTCAAAAATCCTCACACCATCTCAAACGGCTGTAGTTCTCAAGGCCATCAATGCAAAGCATGGCGACTACCTCATTAATGAAGCCGCTGTTTCTACTCTGAGCGGCCGTCAATGCGAAGTCCAATGCGTCAGTCTTCGTACCATCTTGAGCAATAACGTACCTTCACAAATTCCTTTTGGCCCTTCGATCGATTTGACTCCTGTATTGATGCCCGATAATTGGAAGGTGAGCCTTAGGACCGTTGCAAGCTTAAGAGAATTTCTTGGCTACGACGATTCGTCACGTTTCCTTCCGCAGTTTGAAGATCCTCAAGGTCGTCCCGAGCCTCAAGCGCCTGTTCCTCACATCCGCGTGCGGCAGCTTACTTCGAACAGCACGGTTCCTGATGGCTGTACTCTGGTTTTGGGTAATTTGGTCGGCATAAAATCATTCCTAGCTGAAAAACCACGTTCTTCAGTGGACCATTATGTCGTCTTGATCACGCCAACTGTCCTTTCGCCCAACGGCAAGCGCTTGCACACGGACGCTGAAATTGAAGAATTCACTAAGTAAACTGGCCGATAAACGCTGAGCTCGCGGATTCCGACGGGAATTAGACGCTTTTGGCGACCCTGCGGTTTGGCTCAGCCCGGCGTGTTCTTTGACTGGAGCATTCTTGATCTTGAACCGGCGGAACTTGCGCAGACCTTAAAAGTTAATGCCTTAACACCCGTAAGGGCAGATTAAGGGCAGAAGGCGCCTTGACTCTGCAGGAGAGAAAGGGAGAGGATCGCCTGGTGAGACCGGGGCTGCGAAGCTCGCTGCGCCAGCTGATGGGCGGTCGGAAACTGCGACATGGCGCAGCCGCACTTCTAGTCCCAATCCGGTTACTCGGCATCGGTGCCTCCGGCTTGAGCGCCGGCACCCTAAGCCCTGATTGTTCGGAGTTGGTCACCAATACCCGTCCGGCTCTCGTAGTGCTTGTATCGGTCGGTCGCCATGAGAAGCCAAAGAGCTTCGGAACGGGCTTTTTCATTACCCAGGACGGCGTCCTTGTCACCGCCCGCCATGTTGCCCAAGCGGAGGAGAACCTGGTTGCCATCACCCAAGACGGTAAACGATTTCCAGTCACCGGCTTCATCGGCGAAGATCGGGACTACGACATCGCGGTGTTGAAAATCGAACGATCCCAATGTGCCCACCTGAGACTTGCCAATGGAATGTTAAGGACGAACCGACCGGTGACTTTGGTGAGCGCTCAGGACATGATTGCCCCTGCCTGCAGCACAGGAATTGTGGCGGCGGTAATCAGCTTGCCGGGCCTCTTCGACACCGTAGCAACCAGAGTCCCGGTGCGAGCTGGCCAAAGCGGCTCGCCATTACTAAATGCAGAGGGCGATGTAGTGGGTGTGGTTCCTTATGTTAGCCCGACGGAATCAGCGACCACATCACCCGTTGCCGTTATACGGAGGATTTTAGCTAACGCCGGGACCAACGCGCCCATCGCGTTCCGCAGGCGGCCAACCAACGGCAGCAATTTGCCATTGTTCCTTGATCCGGACTTCAAGCCAGCCATTGCAGCCGTCGCGCGCGCTGACTGGCGCGACGCCGAGCGACGGCTCAAACGTGTAGCAAAACGGTTTCCAGAGAGCCCATTCACCTTCACGGCGCTGGCCATGGCTCAGATACAAATAGGCCACGCGGCGCAGGCCCAAGCGAACGTCGAGCGAGCCCATCAACTTAGCCCTGACAGTGCGTTGCCCTATTTGCTGAGGGGCGTATGTCTGGTGAGCCGAGGAGAGATCTCCGAGGGCTTGGCACCTGTGCGAAAAGCTCTGGAACTTGGTCTTCCTAATCACGATACAACCTGCTCGGCCTGGGAACTGATCGAACAAGGTCTCGGTCACAACAAAGAGGCCGAAGAAGCTCTGATCAGCCTGCAAGCTTTTGATGGCAGGCAAGCTGCAGAAGTGCGTGGCCAACTCGATAGGATTCGGACGAAAACCTCGAGTGAGCGAGGAGAGAAATGAAAATCCCCGGCACCGACTGCGACGTGTCCGTCCCTGTAAATAAGCGCGTTTCCATTCCGTGGACGTTCCCCACGCACGCCATCTGTGTCAGCTTGTTTCTTCTGTGCTCCTGCGCTACCGAACGATCCGGCCGGCGCCAACTCCCCCAGGACGTCGATCTCAACCGGGAGGCAGGGCGTGGCGGCCTCGTGTTTGTGAACTTGCGGCTTAAACGCGGTGAGGAGCTCCCTTTCATCGTGGACACAGGGTCGCCAGGCACGCTCTTTGACAGGACACTGTTGCCAAAATTAGGTTTCAGGCTACCGCTAGGTACCTGGTCAGTTCCGTTTGGCAATGAAAAGCAGAAATCCGGAGTTTACTGGGAGCCCAAACTTTATCTCGGCAACACTCGGCTGAAAACCGGCCGATTGTGTGCGGTGGTTGATTTTCAGAGGTTATCGAGGAAGCTCGGCCATCCCGTCAGGGGAATTTTGGCGATGGATTGTTTGAAGCACTATTGCATCCAACTGGATTTTCAAGCTGGCAAGATGCGTTTTTTGGATCCCAAGCATTTGGACACTGTACAGTTAGGCAGGCCTTTGCCACTCAGGCTGTTCTTCTACAGCCAACTCTTTACCTTTCACAAGGGGCTCGCCGGAGGAAAAGCGAGCCGATTGTTGGTAGATACCGGCTGGAACGGAGACGGTTTAGTGAAAACCAACTCGAGCACGGAGGGCGCTTCTGGAGGGTGGGTGCACTTGCAAGATTGTGTTTGGAATCGTGAAACTTACACCGACCTAAATCTGCGAACCGGAGGAGATGTGCTCGGGCTTAATTTTTTGGCGCGGCATCTTGTCACCTTTGATTTCCCCCGGCACACAATGTATCTCAAGCTGGTTTCTCCTGGTCCATTGAAGGACCAAGAATTCCTGGATGCTCTGGAATTCTTGAAAAACTTAAAGAAGACAGGCCAGGTGCCGGGGTGGTCAAAGGATGACAAAGGAACCATTAGCTTCGAAACGTATCGTGACCCGGGCATTTTCGGGTTTGCAGCTCGCAAGGAGGCCGAGCCAACTGTTTGTCATTATACAATCATGCGAAAATCCAAAGAGGATTCGTGGAAATTGCAAAAAGCGTGGCGGACAGATAAGAGCGGCAAGACGATCGAAGAGTTTCCTCTGCCCTGGGCGCGGTGACTGATCTCACATTAACTTGAATGCACTCGGCACCGTGAAGATCGATTACCCGCGCCTCCTCAACTACTTTGTCACGTGTCATGGCTAATCGGCACCAGTTCACCGTTTCTGCTTTTGTTTTGCTGTTGCTCGCACTCCTTCTGTGGGCCAGCTCTCGCCCTGTGCCGGCGGCGACGAGTCTCTCGGTCGGCTTTGTAGGCATGACCAATGGCCCAGCACGGCAGATGAAACCGACCCGGATTGAGGTGTGCCAAGGCGCGACTGGCCTCTGCGCAATGTTCTTGGTGCGCGATGTCTCATCGAATCGTTGGATCTGGTTCAAGACAGCATCTATCGAGCACAAAACCCCGACGGGATGGCAGACGTTCTTGCCAAAGGGCACGTCCTGGTCCGGTATTAATGGTGGTTACTGGTCGCCCGGGTATGGTTGTATTTTTGCAGTGGGCTGGCCGCCCGGCCTCCCGACTAACGCCACGTGGAGATTGCGAGTCAGCTATGGGCCAGAGCCATCGACGTTGGGTATGGTGTTGAATCGAAAACTTGGGCGAGAGATTTTTCACAGTGGCCCAGAGGAAGCCGTCATATCGAGCGAGGAAGTCAGTCGATGACAGCCAACGAGTCTCTGGAGCAAAACTTCCGAGACACCTTTCCGCTCGTTGCCGAAGACCGGTTCGAGTATCCTTGTTACGCCCCGCGTTCAGTCCGCTGTCCCTTATTGAATCCTTGGGCTGTGATGAAAGCGCTCTTCCTTTGGCTCACGGTCGCATTGAGCAGCGCGTGCGTTTTAAGCCGTGCCGCCAGCGGAAGCGGCGTTCCAACCACAAATTCTCCGGCGGTCAAAACTCTCAATCCGCAGGGCAGTGTTGATTTGCCCAAATTAGGGCAGGCGATTTTCAGGGAGCAGGCTTCAAGTTTGTCTTTGCAGGTCCCGGTTGGTTTCAGGGAACGCGTCAAGCGGATGGACACAAACAACCCCGTTTTGCAGGTCTGGCTCTTGAAAGCGGATGGCACTTCCATTGCGCAATTATCCAAACCCACCGTGGTTTCAATCGGAGCCATCGGCGATTTTTCAACTGATTATATGTTTTACGAATTTCAAAAGGTCCCCGCAGACCAAATATCAGGGGTCGCCTTGAGCCTTAACGGGAAATTCTTTTGTCACGAGGTTGAAATGAGCAATCGCGAGCCATCGGTGCTGAGCAGTAAGGGGACCATTTTCCAAATTTCACCCGCCAACATCTCCAACTCCCCGATCTCGGTGCAGGTCACAAATTGGGATTCCAGCCAACGGTTCACGGTCTTCTACAAGGCCGACAAAAAGTCGGATAGATTTCTCAATGCAGTGGTGGAACTTTCGGATGCGGGCAGTGTCATTTCATTGGATCCCGTCCAGAAGAGCTGGACCACAAACGGGTTCAGGTTTTATTTCAGCACGGGATACGTCTCGCCGTTCAAATTCAAAATCATTGAGAAGGCACATCAAGGTGAAGAGCCCATGCCCGGCTCCTTTGGTTACTGGTTTTACCTGCGCGACTTTGCCACCAATCCTGTGGCGAACGCGAAGCATACAGTCGGGATTGTTGATGGCTGGACGCGGGATATCGCCATGGGTGGCTTGAATGAGCCCGTGTCTTTCAGTGAGCAGTCGGAGCAATTTACCGTGCAAATGGCGGTAGCTACGCATCGGAATGATGAAAAACACACTTTCCTCAAAGCGAACGAACTGCATCGGCAGGTGTGGCTTTTGCGCCCTGACGGCACCTCGATTCCCCAACTCCGCGAGCCAGTGGTTGTGGGTGCCGGAGGCGGCGGCTTTATGACTCTGAATCTGATGTTTACTTTTCCACGGAAATCTTCAAATGAAGTTGCCGGCATCGTTGCCACTGTGAACGGAAAGTTGTTTTGTCAGGAATTGCCAAGCGATTGGAACCAGCGATGAAACCCAAAGTTCCCGGGGCCGATGCGTGGCCTTAGCCCGAGCCACCAGAATGGCAGGTACGGGGCTTTGCGTAATGTTTGCTCGTCCATTGATCTCGAAGGGACGGAGATCTGTGATTGGCTAAACTCCAAGGGAATTACCGCGGTTTTGCTGAAATACCGCGTGCCGACAAAGCCCAAGGTGGGGCCGTATTCGGAGTCACCTCAGGCCCTGGAAAATGCGCGATATAAATACCTGCTAACTTCAGTTTTGTCGCCTCGTTCCGTGCATGCTTAATGTGCAATGGCTTCGAGGCCCCAGCGTTGGACTATTTCAGTTTGTTAAGAGAAACGACCTCGATCCCACGCTGCACCACTGTTACGTGGAGAACCTGGTCGCGCCGCCTGAGAGTCAATTCGAGCATCCCGTTAGGGCTGTTAGTGGAAGGATATGTCTGTTGCATACCCGAATGGTCACGATCCGACGACCAGCGCGGGCCAGGGTTGTCCAGCCACTGTTTGACATCTTGTCCGTCAACCTTGAGGAGAATATCGCCGTCGCGAATGCCTGATTCGAATGCGGGGCTGGCATTTATCACGCAGGCGGAAAAAAAGTTCGTTTGATCGCGCCACGGCCCAAAAACCGCGGTAACTGGCCTTCGGCTCGGCGGTTCTGCCGTGACAGGCTTCCATCTGTGTGAAGGTCGCATGTAGGCAATCGCATGTTCGCCGTCCACTACAAGATCAAAACGCTTTAGTAACTCTAAGCCGATTTTGGCGGCGCAGCCCTTTAACTCGGGCGACCAGTCACACTCCTCGACGCTTTCTAATACAACATTGGTAAGCGTCAATTCGCCGATTGGGAACCGAGAGGCCCGTGCGATTTTGGAGGGGATCAGCCCTCCCAGTCGGGAGGTGAGCCAGATTGCTCCGCTTTCGTTTTGGTGAGCGGCCATCCAATCGTTCCAAAGGGGTGCCGGGAGCTCAACTACGTCCCCCATGAGCATGCCTGAATCGATGTGTAACCCTCCCTGGATAGCATCGCCAGGGAGATCCAGAACCAGCACGTCTACATTAGTTCGAACGGAGAACCGCCACCATGCCTTGACTTCTTTCGGCACCTTGCCCAAGAACTCAAACTTGTCGTCTAAGGCGTCGAACCGAGTAATCTGCCGATGGAACATCGGCCATCCGACGCATCCATCCATATCTTGCAACCCCACCGGTGCTTCACAGACCAAAGCTTTAGCGGGTCCGTGCGCAGTCACTGAGAAAAAGCCCCAACGACGTTCCCATTTTGGCAATGAGAGTTCGAGTTCACCGGTGACCCAATGATTCGACTCGGGTTCTATCGGGGAAAGTTTGAGACCTAGGCGATCCGCCGCGGACCGAAAGAGATAGAGATCTGGGGCACCCGTGTCCAAGACGAGTCGTACCGGTTTACCGTTGATCTGGCCATTCCACCAGAAACGCTCGGCCGATTGAGCGGGGAGCCTGATTGAAGCAAGCGCAGAGGCCATGCACAGAAATACCAAGCTCAAGGACCTTCCGCGCAGGCCATTGAATCGAATTCTCATTTCAGCCATCCGGCGTCCTCAGAAACAGCCTTCAGCGTCGGACAGCGACATCGCCGAGGTAGATGCCGGCGTAGGCGTTATCGTTCTTGTCGTGGTTATCCATGTCGTAGATGGTGACGTGGAGCATGCCGGGGCGCAGCAAGGTGAAGGTGAAGTCGAAGTCCGTGGTTCCGTTCGGAAGCGGTTTGGAGATAGCCGAGCCTGTGCTGGCCATAATCGCTTGCGAACCCGGTTTAGCCGTGTTGCCAAGGCAGAGAGTCGCGTTCTTGATGGTATCCAGGTGGCAGGTCCCGACCACACGATAGGTGCCCCCCGTCTGGAATTTGGGTGCGGTGCCGGTGATCGAGCGGATCTCGATGGAGTCATTGCCATGGAATGCTCTCTTGATTTCCGGATGAACGGTCAGGGTGTAGGACAACGATGGAGTTTCGGGCGTGGCTGGGGCGACACTGGCCACGAGCGGTCCCGTGGTGATTTTATCGTAGAGGACCGCCTCACGTAACATCATCCGACGATATATACGCTGGCCGGAATCCCTTGGAAACGCTTTATAAGGAACCAAATTCATTGCGTAACTTGTATCTCCGCCCACCCCGCCAGAGAATGAGTAAGCTGGTAACTGGCCGATTTGTTCCTTGAATTTCTGCTTGTCGCCGGGATCCGCAAAAACCACTCCGACCAGGAACGGGAATTCCGAATCATCAATTTCGAGTGCCAACAGCGAGATGCCGGCGTTCTGAGCCGCCGTCCTCGTTGCGCTCGTCAATCCCTCCTTGGTGTAGGCCGGGTCTATGCTCGAAGGCGGGGCCACAGGGTTGCCGAGATAGTCGAACAATACCTTGTTTGGGCCTGTAAATGAGACCTCCTCGTGGGGCATAGTGTGCTCTTCCATCTGTGTCCCCGTTTTGGTGTAGCTGAAGTGTTTATCTCTCAGGACCCACTGCCCTTGGCCGAAATACACTCCCCCGAACCCTTGGCCGTTGCGGCGGGAATAAAATGACACGTGCAAATATCCGTCCTCTGTCATCTTCTTGACCAAGAGAAATGCTCCCGTGCCTTTCATGACGTGCATCGTCTGCCGCGATTCAAAGGGCGTGAGAACTTTGTTCGTAGTCGTTGCAAAGAAGGACAAGTCCGCTTCATCCTGGGAATTGAGCGTGTAGGTACCCGTCACGCAATATGTGCCACCAGGCTGGATTGCCGCCGTTGTTCCGCGCAATCCCTCAATCGTGATGTTGTCGCCTGGCGCAAACTCTTTGTCGCCCAGGTCGAATTGCACAGCCTGTGGAAACTCCTCCTTCAATTCGTCGGAAGCAGTTGTGGCCGCGAGCAAACCAATGGCGGCGGAGGAGGAGACCACCAGGAATGCCAGGAGCTTGGGGTTGGATTTCATAACGGAATTCGACTTTTTTGTTATCTGGTGACAAGCAGTGCCCCATCTATGAAGCGTGTCTCATCAGTTAAGGCATCAATAACCACACCACCTTTTCTCTCGAAAGTGTAGGTAGGCACGGCGTATGAATCATGGACGGGAACTTCGCGGCTGCTTGTGGTTAGCGGGGCGAGTGAATTTGAAATTGGGCGCTGTCCGGCAAAAAAGCGATAGCCCATCCAAATTGCGCCTACCAGAACAAGCCCTGACGCCACGACGGGCACAGTCAGTCGGCCCCAAAATGAAAAAGACCGGCGTTCAGAGGGGTTTCCAACCTGCCGTTGAACTGCCCTTACCATCCTTCGTTGGGCGTTGGGATCCAGGGCAATCTTATCAACTGCATGTCCAAGGCGGCCGGAAAGTGTTTGGGCAAATAACACTTCGCGTTGCAACTCTTGACGACACGCGCTACATCCAAGCAGGTGCTCTTCTGCACAGGCCTTTTCGGCAGGTGAAATCGTGTCGTCCAAATAATCGTATAAGATCTCCTGCAAGCGTTCGCACTTCATATCTTCTCGTTTGTGCCTCCAACACTAAAAAGGTTCATCTCCTTGGGGAAAAGTTTCTGCATTTCGTGGATTGCGTAATGCAGGCGGGATTTCACAGTGCCCTTCGAGACTCCGAGATGCCGCGCTATTTCGTCGATTTTCATGTGCTCGTAAAAGCGCAACACCAATACCTCCCGATGCGGACTCGTAAGCTGTCGCAATGCTCGTGTCAGTTCCGTTGTCGCACTCTCTAAATCCAAGGCATTGGGCTGTTCCTCCGAAAGCACAGGCTCCTGCGTGGCCAATTCATTGTCATAAACTAACCGGTTGTTCTTACGACGATAATGACGGGTCAAATTCAGTAAAATTGAATGCAACCACGTGTAAAGACTCGCCTGGCCGCGAAATCGATGGATCGACCGAAACGCCTCCACAAAAGTGTCCTGCACCAAGTCTTGAGCGTTGGTTTCGTTGCCGCAGAGCAAAGTGGCCGAGCGAAGCAATCGAGTTCCGTGCGTTTCGATCAACGCATCTATGGCTGCTGGGTCACGGCACTTTAATGCCGCGACCAGGCTTTGTTCTTCGCCCATGCCCATTTGTGCCACGAACGTAAAAAAGGTTCAATTTCCTGAATTCCTCACAACGCCGGACGGTTCCAATATCGAGGCCTCAGCCCCGGGTCGGGATGCTTGAAACCTCAAGTGTGGCGGATAGACTCCCAGGGGTCGGATCCAAGCCGCGCGAAGATTGAAGAAGATTCAGTCAGTCATCGACAACATGCCAGCCTCCTGCCAAATAGTCTTTCAAGAATTGCCAACCGATTGGAACCAGCGATGAAACTCAAAGTTCCGTGGCCGATGCGTGGCGTTCGCCCTAGCGACCCCGCATGTCAGGTAGCCTACGCACCGTGAAAGAGATCACCCCAAGAATATTATTATTTACCTGCGTCGTTCTGGCGTGTGGCCGCTTGAGCGCGCAAACAAATGTTTGGCAGCCGTCGCCGGGACATAAGCAAGTGCCGATTTGGCCGGGCGCTATTCCTGACGCGCAGCCGGTCCCAGGATCGGAGGCGGTTTTGTCCAACGCGGATTGGGTCGTGGCGGACAAACCCTTCGCGTTTGTGGTCAATGTTTCGCAGCCAACGCTGACGGTCTATTCGCCCAAAGGACTCAACTCAGGCGTGGCAGTCGTTGTTTTTCCGGGTGGAGGTTACAATGCACTGGCCATCGATCTCGAAGGAACTGAGATCTGTGACTGGCTGAACTCCAAGGGAATTACGGCTGTGCTGCTCAAATACCGCGTACCGACGAAGCCCAAAGTGGGGCCGTATTCAGAGTCACCTCAGGCGTTGGAAGATGCGCAGAGGACATTGGGGTTGGTGCGCTTCCATGCCGCAGAATGGCACATCGATCCCCACAAAATTGGAGTGATTGGCTTTTCCGCCGGTGGACACATGGTGGCGGCGACGAGCACCCATTTTGACAAACGGGCGTATCCGTCGGTCGATGCGGCCGACAAAGAAAGCTGTCGCCCGGATTTTGCGATTGCGCTGTATCCGGGCCACCTTTCTCCCTTTCACCACGATAATCCGGATTCGTGGAAGCACGAAAACCAGTTGGAAATAAATCCGAACATCATTGTCACCAGCAACACGCCGCCCACGTTTTTGTTGCAGGCTCAGAATGACCCCGTAGACGACATCAGAAACTCGATGGCTTACTCCCTCGCCCTCAGAAACGCCAACGTCCCGGTCGAATTGCATTTGTATGCGGTGGGCGGACACGGCTTTGGGCTGCGGCCGACGAAGTTTCCGATTACGGAATGGCCTGCATTGGTGGAGAAGTGGCTCAGAACTAGTGGGATCACTTCTGAGTAGGCGTGCCCAGCGAACGTGACGTGTAACCTTAAAGCTGTCCAAATCAGCGTGAAACGACATGGCTGTGGGGAAGCCGGATTCACTTTGACGGAACTCCTGGTGGTCATAAGTGTTATCGGGCTTTTAACCGGATTGCTTCTTCCGGTCCTGTCTAAGGCAAAGGATTCCACACGTTCCACGTCCTGCCGCAACCGGCTCCGGCAAATGGGAATGGCCCTCCAAATGTACGCGCATGAGGAGAAAGGTCTGTACCCTCACTACCTTGGTCCCGTGGGCTCCGCTTACGGCGATGCTGAAGGTCAAAGTGGCAGGGCGACGGGCTTGATATACTGGTCTTCGAAACTCCGTCCTTATGGTTTGCTTGCTTGGACCAATCGGGCTTTCCATTGCCCGGGGTACGGCGCAGGCATTTCGGGTCCCTGGCAGAAGGGCGCTGCGGATCGTCTCGGCAGTTACGCTTACAATTCATTCGGAGTGCGGACTGCTAACAGCACCCGGGGCGTTTTTGGGCTCGGTCCAATACAGTACTGGGAGACAGCGTCCGGAGTTTACGTCAAAGCAGTGTCCGAGTCTCAAGTTGTTGCTCCAAGATGATGACCAACGTCCCGCCCCGCCGCCGCGGTGCAAATGACCTCCGGAATGCAAACATAACGCGCCCGCAGCGTGTTCAGTGCCAGGCCGATGGCTGGGCCTTTTGATCACTGTTTCCATAGCTCCTCATGAGGGCGGTGGTCGTAATTCCACAGCCGGGCTGTCCTCTGCGGATCGTGGAGATCACGTTGACTTCCTGCGGATACGTGGCCGTCAACATAGACCTGGTTGTCTTTTCTGCCGTGGGGCGCTGCATACGGAGCGCTCGCCAGCTCCCCACCAAAGGGATAGAGGCAGCCCCAGAAGTCCGATCCACCTTTCATCCCGACCTTCCTGAGCGAGTCGCCCATTGCTAACATTTCACTATTACCGACAAGCTCATTGCTGGGTTACAGAATGAACAAGAGGAAAATATGAAACGCAAATATGCCATAACACTCGCTGTGATAGCGGGCGCAACGCTCGCTACCGCAGCCCTCCACCCTGGAACTCAAGCCTCGAAAGAGATTAGGGTTATCTTTCTTAGGTCCAATGGGGAAACGATCGGGCAATTGCACGTCGTGTCTGGGACTTTGTGCGAGTTCAATGCCCTCAACTCTTCTGGGCTCATAGAGTGCGATAAAGCGACGGGTTTCATAAAAGCGAACTACGGGGTCGCCGTCACGATTCGGTCAGGGACCAGCCGGACCAACTCGATTAGGGTTACCGCTGATGAAATTGAAGCGCGTCCCGAGGCCAACTAGATCTGAAGACGTTGGTGAGAAACGCGCGAGGACTTGCTCGAAAGCTCAACTCGTCGCCTTCGCAAACCTGGTCAATGTGGCGGTTGAAGCTTGGTGGCGCCCCCGGGGAATGCGTTTGGTACTTGTCTTTTGGAGCATCTGGGACGGCTTGGGGCGCAGTTCGCGAACCAGAGATGCGCCCATAGAAACCCCTTTTCTGTTGACAGGCATAACGGCATTAGGCATAGTGGCGCTATGCTTTCGCGAGAATTGGTCGCCGCTTCGACAATCCCGCTGGTACTGTCTATCCTCCGAGAAGGAGAAAGTTACGGTTACGCGCTCATCCAGCGCGTACAGGCGCTTTCTGACGGAAAGATCGGCTGGACCGAAGGGATGCTCTACCCCGTGCTGCATTGGTTGGAGGCTGAGGGGTTGGTCGCCTCGGAGTGGCGCGAGGTGGAAACCGGGAGGAAACGCAAATATTATCGATTGAAGCCGAAAGGTAACCAGGCGCTCATTACCGAGCGGGAGCAATGGTTGACGGTACACCAAACACTCACCAAACTATGGAAGACCCAACCTCATTTGACCTGAACCAGGCAATTCGTAACTGGCGAGGGCCCTTGCGCCACTCGGCTCACCTCCGTGAGGAGGACTTAGCGGAATTGGAAGCGCACGTGCGCGACTCGGTCACCGCCCTTCAAGCTAAGGGGCTGTCTGAGCAAGAATGCTTCCTGCTCGCGACGCGTCGGCTCGGCAAACCCGCGGCATTGGAGCCGGAGTTTGCCAAAGTAAACCGCGCGGAGGTTTGGTTGAACCGCTTGCTCTGGATGGTGATTGGCCTGCAGGTGTGGGGGGTAATCACGGCAGTGTCCAAGTCTCTGACCAATGCGGTGGTGGTGGGCGGTTGGTGGGGCCTTGGACTTCCAACCCCGTCCATCCAGTGGGGATCGAACTGGAGCCGCGCCGTCGTTCCCGCCACGTTCATGAGCCTAGTTCACTTGCTGGTGCTGGGCGGGATCATTGTTGGGGTGTGGCGGCTCATCCGCTGTAAGGAAATGGACGTGAATGACCTCCTGGCCCGCGCCCTGAGGCGGCCCGTCCTTCTGGCGGCAGGTGCGGTTCTACTGTTGCTGGCGCTGTCGGTGGTCGGCCCAGTGGAGCAGATGCTCATTGTGCGAGGCTCTTCCCCTCCAGAGGTGGGGGCGATTTCCTTGTGCCAGGCTCTATCCGGGTTGCTGTTCCGGTTTGCGGAGACTCTCGGGTTCGTGGCCCTGACGATCGCCCTGCTCCGCCGTCGGTTCCGACCAATGTCCTCGGCCAGCAGTGAGAGTCAACCTAGTCTCTTGCATCCGTAGCAGCCGTCGATCCTCACTTTTCAAACTCATTCCGTGCGTCTTTTGTATAAAAGTGAGAACCGACACACTTGCTTTTAATGGCGATTGGCTCGAGCGCTCATGAACTGCAATAAGGGTGAAGTCATTTGTCGCCTCTCATTCGGCTCAAATCCATCTTCAGTTGATCCGGCTGTAACATCTTCGGCGTTGAGCGCGCTCGAAACAGTGTGACGGTGGATACCAAGAACTTCCGCCCCCCTAGATCTATTTCCTCCCAACAGCTGAACGACGTGACGAATGTAAATCGATTGGACCTCTTGCAAGGAAAGGACGTCCTCGGCCCTCTGAGCCAAGCGGATGGCGGGCGCCTGGCGAGTTCTCTCGATCAACTGCATCACCTGGGCCGTTAAAACAGTCTCACTGAAGGGTTTGCTCAGAAACGCATCCGCTTTGTTCACGACCGCATCTGTCCGAACCTCCAAAGGCATCCCGCTAATCACGACCACCGGCATCGAGGGGTAAAGCTCTCTGGCCACCGTGCTCCTATCTAGTCCCCAGTCCAACACAGTCAGACTGATCTTTTGCGTCTGCATTGCAGTGAGAGCTTCCTCCACCGAGCTTGCGCCGACGCATGTCGTCCCCGCCCGTCCCAATGCCCCAATAATTAGGGCCTGCATAAACGTGTTCACCGGGCTTTGAATAAACTCCGAACCAGACTCGCTCGACAGGGTCTTGGGGTTACGTGCGCCGCCAACAGCATGTGCGTTTCCGCCACGAAAATTACGCAGTTGCTCGCTCACTTTTCCTTCGGTGGCGAGGGCTTGAGTTCAGGATTATAAATCCCAGCAACCCCTCGGATGACCTTCTCCAGGTCCGATTGCGCCAAGTTATCGAAACCGATGACCGTCAACTTGTCGTTCACGTATCTTTGGATGGCACAATGGAATCCTTGCCATGAACCGCCGTGGTGAATGAGCCGATGACCTCGCACATCGACTATAAACCAGCCAAACCCGTAGGGGTGCGTTTTACCATTGTTGAGAGTGACAGGCGTCCACATCTGGTCGAAGCTGGATCGCTTGAGAAGCTTTTCCGCGTAGAGCGCGTCGTCCCATTTGGCGAGGTCGTAAACGCTGAGATACAGGGAGCCGTCTGCTGTGGAGTCAAAAGTGGGCGAAACCCATTCCTGGTTCTTCAACTTGCCGTCCACCAAGCGGTAACCGCCAGAACGGTTGGTCACGATGTCTGCTTCGTTGATGATGCGCGCCGTCGTCATCCCGAGCGGCTTGAATATGCGATCCTGCAAAAAGTCGCCGTAGAATTCTCCGGTCACCTTGCCGATTAACACACCCAGCGTTAAATAGCCGAGGTTGCTATAGCTCCACTTTTCCCCTGGCTTAAACGCCAACGGGGTTGCCATCACCTTCGCCAATAATTCATCCTCGGTGTAATCCCGCCGAAGATCGAAGTCGCGGGGATAGTCGCCTAGCCCCGATGTGTGTGTCAGCAGGTGGCGCACCTTAATATCTGCCCAACTCTGCGGAGCGTTGGTGAGATACTTGCTTACCCTGTCGTCGAGCGCAATCTTGCCCTCTTCCACGAGCATCATCACAGCGGTTGCGGCGAACTGCTTCCCAACCGAGCCGGACTGGAAGATTGTTTCCGGCTTTACCGGCACTTGGTGCTCCACATTGGCAAGCCCGTAACCTTTGGCCAGGACGATCTTGCCGTCCTGGTTGACGAGCAGGGAAAGGCCAGGGATGTGCTGCCGGAGCATCTCGTCTTGGACGAACCCGTCAACTTGGTCGGTGACGGTGTCCTCGGCCCTGCAATTGGCACCAAGCAGGAAGAGAACTGCGAACGAGCAACCCAAAATCAGGCGAGGCATACACCAAAGCTACGCTGACAGAACATAATCTGGCAACCAGACATCGCGGAAACCAGCAAGATGCGATCCTAGCGCGGGTTGCAATCGTCGCCGCCGATTTTTGGGAAGGCTAGGCCACCGCACTGATTGATGCCGTCTGGTTGCAGGGGTAGCTTGGATCTGATGCTGCATGGCGCGAGCGGTGACCGGACAGACTGTTAACCCAGTCCAGCCCCACCGTAGCCTCTTAGCTAGGCCCGGGCGGTGATCGAAACGGGTGAGAAAAGAGGTCAATTATTTGTCTATAAACCTTAGGAGTGTCTCCTGAGCTAGGGCGCGAGTATCATGATCGTCGTCGTTCAGGGCCTCGCGGATTAGTGGAATCGCCTCGCGTGCCGCTTCGCCATAGGCTCTCAAGCCCTCAATGGCATATTTTCGATGCCCTGTTGTTCCAGCGCTTTTCAGGTAAGCGACTAAAGCGGGAACTGCCATCTCGCTATTTACTCCAATTTTACCTAATGTTCTGGCCGCTTCTTCACTCGTTATCCCGTCAGGGCAATCCAAAGCAAAGCACAGGGCAGGCACTGCTGCGCTTCCCCGTGAACGGAATCTTCCCAAGGCGTCCGCGCACTTGCGGGAAAGGGTAATATCGGACCCCTGAATCGCATTCGTCAGCGCTGAGGCCAGACAGGGAACCGCCAACTCGGGCGCGGCAGCAAGGTTTCCCAACGCATCTGCGCACGCTTGCTGGAGGGCCGGGTCTGCTCGTTGTAAAAAACCACAAAGATGAGGCACCGCTGGCGCGCCCTCTTCTCCCGAAAAACCTTGCATCCGACCCAAAACTTGAGCCAAGCCGAGATAGTTTGTGAATTGTGGATCAGAAAAGCACTGCAACAATGCGGGGAAGGAATCCTTACTAAGCACAGCCAGGACATTAACGGCCCGGAATGCGCTACTAGACCGTTGATTGCGAAACATGCGAAGTAAGGCAGGGATCGCTGACTTCGCATCTTTTCTTAATCCGATCAAAGCGCTCTCAGCAGCAGCGGCCCGAAATTGTTGCTTCATCTCGTTCGCTTCTGCCTTATTGCCAAGCCAAAGTGTTATGCGAGAGCGACGAAGAGAACCGGGCAACGCATTTTGAATCTTGAAAAATCTGTGCCAGCCAAATGTTGGTTCGTTGGCCAACCAACTCACAAGGGTAGGCACGGCGTTTGTGCCCATGTGTTTGACTGCTTCTTCCCATTGTTTTTGCCTCAATCCAAAATCAGGCGCTTTCACAGTGGCATCGAACCACTCACTTAAAGTCTTACCACCGTAACGCGGCTCTCCTGGCCACTTAAGAGCAGCCCACAGAACAGCGGCAACCGCCAAACAAGTGACGGTAATGACGACTCGGCGGCGCATCGGTTCAGGGTAATTGACGTGGGTAAAGTAACCGGGAAACGCTTTTGAGCAATGGCCTACTGGGATTGGGTGAGGAATTTGGCGAAGCGATGGCCTCAGCCCCCGCACACCGCGACGTTCTCGCCAGGAATGAACGTCGAGCAGGCGCACTCTTGGCCATAAGGCGTTGCGTTAGGCTGAGTCCAGAGGTCGGTCGGTTAACGCTCCCGACACAAAGCTCATGCCTGGCGATCGTCTCTTTGTGCCAGCCCCGTCGCCCAATGGTCCGTAACAAGGCCGGATGTGAATAAAGCCAAGCCGGTCTGCCACCAGGATGTCGTGGTCGCCAGGAGTGGCCACTTTCTCGGGCCGTCAGCGATTCGGCAACCATATAAACGACCGCCCCTTGAGGTTGGTGGAGGATCTACACCTTACAATTCGCGCTGGATCCAGGCCGTGGTGGGCATACGAGATTGCTAAGTCCGGTGTCTATTCTGCTGGAGCTGCGCGTGAAGCTCACCGTCCTGAACTCCCGCGCCAGCTCATTTTACAATTTTATGACAATCTTATAATTCCATTCCCTCTATCTTACGGGCTGAATGGTGGAACGAGCGCATGGCACCGCCTGTTTTCTGCCTGCCACGCCCTCCACCGAAATCTTTAATATCCTGTGACAGCTCTGTCCATAATGCAGCTCGGTTCGGGTGGGGTTCTTCGTTTGCGACCGTCGCATCGACAAACCTGGCCTGCGCACCACAGTCTTTTTCCAGGGGACGGCGCGGTTAAGGTGGTTCCGCTGATATCTCGTGATGAGGGGTGGGCTCGGACGGGACACAGAGCCATTACTAACCCGGACCCAGATCGATTATTGGTTCTCCAGGTGAAGCGCGGCGACATGGCTGCGTTCGAACAATTGGTCGAACGGCACAAACAGTCGCTCCTGAACTACACCACTCGAATGCTGCGGGATCCAACCGAGGCCGAGGATGTGGCTCAAAACGCCTTCTTCCGAGTTTTCATCGCCAGCGACTCTTTCCGGTTCACGGCACACTTTCGCACTTGGTTGTTCACGATCGCCCGAAACCTCTGCCTCAACGAATTGCGGCGGCGTTCGCGACATTTGACTAGTCCCCTCGAAGCTCAGGATGCTGAATGCGAACACAGCTGGGTTTATCATTCTGAAATCAATGGCCGGTGCGGCACGGCGGCGGAAGCGCTTGCAGGTCAAGAGTTGCAGGAGAAAGTCGAAGAGGCGCTTGCCGAACTTTCTGAACCGCAGCGCACCGCCATTCTCCTACTGCATGAGGAAGGGCTTTCGTATGGGCAAATCGCAACCATCCTGGACAAATCCGTGGCGGCGACCAAATCCATCATCCACCGTGGCCGACAGGCGCTCAAGTCGAGGCTCTCCCCCTATCTTCGGAGTGGCGATTGGCGTATGTAAGCGGACGCGAGCGTGCTTTTCCGGCTAATGGTCGCTGAAACTCTAGGGTCGCAGCTCTCGCAAACGCCCCTAACCTATACTCTCACGCAGCACTTCCTTCGGATTTTTGTCATCGCGCAATGCGACATACTGCGCGTGCCGCAAGACTCCGCCCGAAATAATCTCGGCCACCGTCTCCGGCCTGAGCCACACATGATCCGTCATTTCCTCTGCCGTGACGCCCCAATGTCCCGACTTGGAGGTCGGCAGGCTTGCGAATGCACACTTTTCGATCCGCAAAGGCTGGAGCGCCTTGAGTAACGCGCTTGGATTTTCCAGGGCGCCAGCGTAATCACCAGCCGCAGCCAATCGCCGCGCGTCCTGTAACGCCCGCTCCGCTTCATCCTTTGGTGCTGCGTCTTTCACTCCACATCCAATAACAAGCGTCATCACGGCCAGACAGAAAGCAAATCCGACATTCTTGAACGACGCCCGTTTCGTTGCGTGTTCCAGCCCATCCGCCACTTCGGTCGTGGCAAGGACCTTCGAGGAAGCATGAGATCTGGAAAATGGACAGGCTAACGGTAGGATGACAGGACAACGATAATCGGCCACCGAGCTGCGAACCATGAACGCCATCGAGCAGATTATAGCGGCCCAGCAAACCAAGTTAGTCGACGAAGACGGCGAGCCCGTTTCGCTGGAGCTGGCAAAGCCGCTGACCTTAGAGCAGATCGATTCCTTGCAGGAGAAAATCGGATTGCCGCTGCCCAGCGAACTACGGGAACTCCTGGCGTTTTGCTCAGGAATAGATGGTTGCCTCGACGCCATTGATTTTACCGGCGGTTACGAGGGATTCGGAACGGAGGAGATCTTCCCCAAGGGTTTGTCCGTCGCAAGTGACGGATTTGGCAATTCCTGGGTTCTCGATATCACCCCCGAAACCACCAAAGTCGCGCCCGTGTTCTTTGCATGCCATGATGCTCCGGTAATCCTGTACCAGAGCGCTGATTTGGCTTCATTTTTGGCGGAGGTGTTCCGGATGAACACCCCGCCACATAAATCGCTCGTCGATGATGTGCACGAAGACCGCTTGTTCGATGTTTGGGGAAAGAATCCTGGCGTAATCACTCAAACCGCTGCGGCAGCTTCTTCAGATCCGGATTTGAAGGCATTTGCATCGAGCTTGTCTGAGCATTTTCAGGTAATCGATTTGCGCAAAGCGGTACCCGGCATGGGATTCTCCTGGGGTCGCTACGGTCCTCGCACTGAGGTGCGACGGCACGGTTATGAAAGAATCTTCGCGTATGCCAAACCGCCCAAGTCAGGATTGTTTGCGAAGCTGTTCGGGAGTTAGGCACATGCGAACGATAAAAGACAAGACCTCGCACCGAAACGGATCCTACTCTTATTTTTTTCAAGGCGGATTGGATATGAGACAAAGGGGAACCAATATTCGGCGGGCTCTAGTGGCGCTTGCATTCATGGGATCCTTGCTCACCCTGCTCGCAGACAGCGGGGTTTCCCGACCCGATACCGGAGAAGCCAAGGCGCAAACTCCGGTTCTAAAGCCAAGGCTGGCCGGAGTTGTTTTGACCACCAATGACGAACCCGTAGCCAATGCCATCGTAACGATCAAAGGAGTGCTCGCTGGACGCGGAGCCGTGTATGTTTTCGATGCGCCAGATTGCAATCGCCAGTCGGTTACGGGGGCCGATGGAACTTTCACCTTCGACCGAGTGGCCGCAGCAACGAAGTTTCAGGGGATCGTTGTCGCGCCTGGCTACGAATTGCAGCCGTTTAGGGATGCGGATGCGGGTGGCAAGCCTTTGCGCATCAGGCTGATTCCAGCCCCGGCCGGAGGCGATCCGCACCAGACAGTATTGGGACGAGTCGTGGATACAGCCGGTAAACCGGTGGAAGGGGCCAAAATCCAGGTATATATGATTCACACGGAACAGGACTGGCACTCTGGAGGAGGTTTAAGCTTCACCGATAAGAAAGGCGGATTTGTATTTCTACCCAGAGAAAAGTTGATCGCCTGTGATTTTAGCATCGAGGCGAACGGTTACGTATGGCGCAGCTTTTCTGAAGTCCATCCGGGCGTGGGCACCAATGAATACGTATTAAGTCAGGGCACCAGCATCACCGGGCGCCTGATGAAGGATGGAAAGCCGGTGCTGGATGCCGGTATTGGAATTTATGGCGTGAAGGGTGGCGATTTTCTCGACAGTTTTTCAGTCGTCACAGACGGAACCGGGCGATTCATTTTTTCGGGTGTTCCGGCGAATGAAGAATTCTATCTGTTTAGCATTATGCGGTCGCTGCGGGAGCTTGGCACGCTGTCCCGACGCCATGTTAGAACTGGTGACGAGGGTACGCGCATCGACCTGGGAGATTTGAATCTCGCAAAAGGCTACACCATCTCGGGCAGGGTCCAAATGACGGATGGAAAACCCACAGCAGTTGGGGCCTTCACGATCGCGAGAACGGAACTCACTCCGACCCCCGGTCAAACTCCGTCCGTGCAGGAAGAGAGCAATCGCTCTTTTTATGGACTGGAACATTCCTTTGACGATTGCCGGGCCGATCCGGGAAAGGACGGGAGGTTTGAGTTCACCGGCGTGCCCGGAGAAACCGTCTCTATTTTTTTGATGTTGAAACCGTTCGACACATTATCACCTCGAAACATCAGCAGCGACGGGAAAGGTTTCAGATTGTTGGGAATGGTGGTGAGCAATAAGACCGATTTGGTCATCGAAATTGAGCCACACCATGGGCAGGTTTTTCCTCCGGCCCGAGACTATCAGACGTTAAGCCGCCGGCCGTTGCAGGGAGCGGAGACGGCCATTGCAAAGTAAACTGGTCGCATCATCATGCGCCCATTCAACGCATCGCTCCTGAAGCTCTACCGTCCCCAGGTTTGTCGGTTCGTCGGTTTTTGATCCAGAAAAACCTGGAACAAAAACTAGTAAAAAATCGACGGGCCGGAGTGCTCGGCGTTCCTCGGCTTGCCCAGGAATCTCGAGAGAGACATTGAACTCATACTCGCCTGCGGGCACGTCGTCGGCGTGAAAGGTATCATCCGCATCGAACCACGCCCTAGTAGCTGAGCCCAGGCACGCTTGGCAAACCGGTAAGAGAAGAGCTTGACAGCTTTTGACCACAGGTGTAGTCATTGAGTGGACTACGGTTGTAGGCAAACGCAGCGATGAATAAAATACCGAAAATTAGCGACACGGAATGGGAGGTAATGCGAATCGTTTGGGCCAAGCACCCTATCACTGCCGCAGAAGTGATCGAAGCGCTCTCGGCCAAGGACTCGAGTTGGCATCCCAAGACCGCCCGGACGTTACTAGCGCGCTTGGTGCAGAAGAAAGCCCTGGGCTACCATGCCGAAGGGCGATCCTATGTTTATACCCCCATGGTCGCAGAGAGTGAGTGTGTGGAGGCCGTCAGCGATTCCTTTGTGAGCCGTGTCTTCGGTGGTTCACTCCGACCGTTGCTGGCGCATTTTGTCGAACAACAGAAACTGACAGAGCAGGATTTGGCGGAGCTGCAGCACATGCTCCAACAACATCGCCAAGAACGATCTAAAGCCCCTGGGAGGAAGCATGGAAAGACTTAGCTTGGTCGCACTGATGGAGGGCCTTGGCCGAAGCTCGCTGCAGGCGGCCGTGCTGGTGATAGTCGTTCTGGTCGCACAATGGATCCTGCGAAAGCAGCTTAGCCCGCGTTGGCGATGCGCTCTTTGGCTCCTTGTCATCGCAAGATTGCTTCTGCCGGTTTCGATCGGCAGCACAGCCAGCATTTTCAACCTGCTGCCGCATTGGGATGGAGGAGACAGGACCATGCTTAGCCCCACTGCCCCGAAGCTGAGCGCGGATCATGGAAAAATCACCGCTCTGCCCATCCCCGCCGTCGAGGAGAGCTTTGTGCACCAGACGTCCGTGACTCCAGCGACACAGGCCGCGAGTGCCCGGCAGAAGGTGCAAGAAGTCGAGCCTCCTTCCAGACCAACCGCTGTTCAGCCGATCACTATTAGGCAAGAATCTCACCTGCTCTCCTGGATGAATCTGCTCTTCGACGCGTGGATTTGCGGAGTGTTCGCCATGGGAGGATATCTCTTCATTGCTTCGTTGAGCTTGTCCCGGAAGATCATTGGCCTCAAGCCCCTAACTGAGCCGGGAGTCTTGGGCGTGCTGGAGGAGTGTCGGAGCCTGATGAAGGTCCGAAGCAACTTGAAGGTGGTTGAAAGCAACGCGGTCACTTGCCCCGCCCTTTATGGGCTGCTTCGCCCGCGGTTGGTGCTGCCGGCTCACTTCTCCCGGAAGTTTACCGAGCGCGAGCTGAGGTTCATCTTCTTACACGAACTCGCTCATGTGAAGCGATTCGATTTGCCCGTGAACTGGGTGATTGCGTGCTTGCAAGTTGTGCATTGGTTCAATCCAGTCATCTGGATCGGGTTTGCTCGCTGGCGAGCAGACCGGGAGTTGGCCTGTGACGCGATGGCCCTGGATGCGGCTGGAGCTAACCAAAACACCGCGTATGGCCAAACGATTCTTCGCCTGCTTGCGGAGTTCACGCGAGCTGCTGCGACGCCGAGCTTAGTTGGCATTTTGGAGAGCAAGCAACAGTTGCGGCGCCGTATCGGGATGATTGCCGCGTATACTCCCAGCGGACGCTGGCAGTTACTGGCCTTGTGTGTCGCGGCGGCCATTGGGGTCACCGGATTGACCGACGCGCAGATACAAGCCTCCAAATTGACCGCCAAGAAAGACCGAATGCCTGTGACCTCATCAAGTCAAACTAACCAACCGACAGTATCCGGTTCGAGGCCAGTCGTCACAACAGGTCCGGAGATGAAAGTTCTCGTATTGGACGATGAGACCGGCAAACCCCTGGAAGGAGCGGAAGTGTTGGCGCCAAACCAAGCGGCGTTCTTTAACGGCGAGGAGCACGCGCCTCTTTGGCTGACCGGCAAGGATGGCCAGGCGAACATCCGCCTGGGTGAGGTTCCCCCCAACCACTTGTCGGAGCGGTCCTGGTTCACCCTCTCCGTCCGGCACAAAGGCTTCGCTCCGCGGGGAATGAGTTGGTCTGCTTCGAATAAAGACGTGCGCCCGAGTCTGCCGCACGAGGTGATGGTTCGCTTGAAGAAAGGAATTTCGGTGGGCGGCACCGTCCAGGACGAAAAGGGCCTGCCTGTCGTCGGTGTTCATGTTCGCATTTTCGGAACGGCTTATTGGGAGGGCCTGAAGGCAGAATACCCTGAATACTGGACCGATGGACCCGGCAGACCCGTCGTGGCTACCGATGAACAAGGGCACTTTCGAGCGCAAGACTTTCCCGCCGATCTTAATGGCGTGGTGGTTGAATTGACGCGCGAAGATGGCGTTTTCCAACGGTTTCGCAAGCCCTACCCTGGCTGGGAACAAGACTCACGTGAACCAGGCGACCCAATCGATTTAGCGGCTTTCCGGGCCGACAAGGCGGCGTTCGTGCTCAAGCCCGGCTTTGAAGTTCAAGGGTTAGTGCTGGACCCGGAAGGCAGACCCGTTTCGAACTTATTGGTGAAGGCAGGGACAGGGACTGTAAACCACCAAAGGCTCCCCGAGTTCCGCACCGACGCGGCGGGGCGCTTCAAGCTTAAGCATTTGCTGCGACGCCAGTTGATTTTAACTGCTTACCCAACCAATTTCGCCATCTCGAGCACGGTGGTGGATATGAGTCCGAACGCTCCAGAGGTCCGTTTGAGTCTCGCGCCACAGCAGCCACTCCGGATTCGAGTGGTGGACGGCGAGGGCAATCCTATAAAGGGAGCAGAGGTCAGCGTGGATGGCCATCGCACTGAGGCACAGATGCTGGATTTTTCAGGCCAAACAGACGCAAGCGGAGCATTAATCTGGACAAACGCCCCGATTTCCTCGTTCGCGCTCGTTGCCACATCCGCCTCGCCGAGATGCCGACAAAAAATCAGGGTTACTCCTTCGGAGCGCGAGATTACTTTCAAGCTCAGGAAAGGAATGAATGAGGAGGTGATCGTGACCGGACAGGTGCGAGATGCGAAAAGCGGTCAGGCGCTCGAATTGGAATCAGCTAGTTATAGAGCCGCGGGCGGCTTTAAGGGCTTCGAATTCGCCGGCGACATCAATAACGACGGTTTTCGCATGGCCATTCCGGCAACGCGCTTTACACCCGGCGGTATGTATCCAAGCTATCAGATTGAACTGCAGGTCAAAGATTATGGCCTGCTGATTACCCCATGGCGGGATTTCGATGAGGGCGATTGGGAATCCAGCTTTCTCATGCAGCCGCCGACGGTTTCCAGCCGAACAATTCTGCTGCCCAATGGAAAACCTGCCGCAAATGCCCGGGTGTGGTCCCGCGCCGACATGACTGACGGTTTTCTGTATTGCAACCAAACGCCAAACAGCTTCAGCGATGATCGCTTGATAAGACTCCGCGCAGATGCCAACGGAAGGTTCAACCTGCCAAACATACCCGATGACGAGCCGTTGTTGATCGCGCACGCCGACGGTTTTCTTGAAACCTCCCTCGCCGAAGTGAATGACAAACCGGTCCTTCAGCTCCAGCCTTGGGGGAGGATACAAGGGATACTCAAAGTCGGCACCGAACCGAAAGCTGGAGTCCGCGTCAATCTCACGACGCTCTTGTCGTCACCTTCCAGGGCTCTATTTGTGAGTATTCTTACAACCACCGCTGCGGATGGGAGTTTTGGTTTTAATCAAGTCCCCATGGGCGAGTATAAAATCTGGCGTTACCCAACTGCTGCCGTTCAAAGGTCGGGTCCGCTTACCGCCGACCATCAAATGCCTATAAACGTCAGACCTGGGGAGGTCTTGAATGTCCAATATGGAGGCGAAGGGCGCCCCGTCATTGGCCAAGCCAAACCGGACAAACCGGGCGTAGCGGTAGATTGGTTGCATGATAATCACACGCTGACGTTAAAACAGAAGCCGACGCATCAACTGAATGTTGAAGATTTTGCCGACACAAAGACCTACATGCAGGCTTATCGTAAGCATTCGGTGGCGCCGGAAATAGTGAAGGCTGCTCGTGAAGCCAGAACCTACGTGCTCGACTTTGAGGCGGACGGTTCATTCAGAGCGGAGGACGTACCACCTGGAGATTATGAACTGAGCATCCAGGTCCATAAGCCGGGCGAAGAGCCACAATTCGTGCCTTTCGGCAGCCCAAAGGGCGATGTCGGTTCTTTGACGCGTGATATCGTGGTGCCAGCCGGCGCAGGCTCATTTGATCTGGGCACCTTGACTGTGCCGGTGCAGGGACAGGCCGGTGCGAAGAAAGCTGAGCCCGTTACTTTCGATGCGACAACTTTGGGGGGCGAAGCCATCAGCCTCGACCAGTTCAAGGGCAAGTACCTGGTGGTGGCATTCTGGGCCAGTTGGTCGGACCGTTCCCTGGACGGCCTGAGGGCAGTTGAAAAGCTTCGGGCGCAATTCGAGAAAGACCCGCAGATCCAGTTTCTGACGGTGAGCCTGGATCAGAATCTTCAGGACGCTCGAAAGGCTACGGAGGGCAAAACAAGCGGTTGCAAGCAGGCTTGGCTGCCTCCGGAGAAAGCGGCTCGGGTGACAACGGGATTCAACATCAACACGTTGCCGGCCGTGTTTCTGATCGACCCGGAAGGCCGTATCTTAGGACGAGACTTGGAAGGTGAGAGGCTACCGACGATGCTCAACAGGGCACTGGCTGCAAAATAGGAGCGAAGAGGCAATGAATAAAAGTCTTTTTAGTGTTCTCGGATGGATGATAACAAGCGGGCTGCTCATTGGCGCCGAACACCGGCCTAACCTGGCAGGGCGGGTAACGCTGGAGGATGGTTCGGCCCTGCCGAAAGCAACGGTTTTTATCTACAGCGCCGGACCGAAGCAAGGGACGGCAAGTGTCTGCCCCTACTGTTATCCGGACTGCCAAAAGAAAACAGAGACAGCGTCGGATGGAGGCTTCAAAATTGATTCGCTGGATCCTCACCTGCTTTTCCGCTTGCTGGTTGTCGCAGGTGGGTATCAACCGAAGTTCGTCACGAAGGTGGATCCAGAGACCGCTGAACAAAAGATTGCGTTGAAGCCAATCAGCCAGGAGGACCTCAAGTCCAAAACCCGGATTGCCGGGATCGTTCTAGTGGAAGACGGCAAACCCGTGGTCGGTGCGGTCATAAGCCCGGAAGGAGTCGAGCGCGGCGCCAGCACGCAATGGGGTGGGACGGATGCGTTTGTCGATCCGGTGGCGGTCGCTGATGAGAAAGGGCATTTCCTGCTGCTCTGTAAGGAAAATGTGGATAGCGTTTATGCCACGGTGACGGGACCTAGCGTCGCGCCACGGTGGTTCCAGTTCAAGCCTGGCCGCGATCACTTGGTTCGCATGCAGGGAGGGGTGACGGTCACTGGCCAAGTTGAGCTTAAAGGGAAACCGGCAAAGGGTGTTGTGATGGGGCTTTCAACCACCGACCGAACCTGTGGCAAGTTTTTCAACTGCGATGAATTAGCCACAGATAAAGATGGTCGCTTCCTGATGCCCAACGTGCCACCAGGCCGCGAATTCGTGCTGTATTCCAAAATGGATTCCTTAGCTGGGCAAGGGGTCACTCCAGGAAAGGTGTTTACGACAGGCGATTCGGGGACGACCACGGACGTAAACAAACTCACTGTGCAACCTGGCTGCCGTTTGGCTGGTCAGATTGTGCTTTCGGACGGGAAACCAATTCCGCCCCATACTCGGCTCCTGCTCAGCCGCGAGAACGCTTGGGATCACACCGAAATCGAACTGGATTCTCAAGGGCGTTTTGAAGTGACGGGCGTCCCTGCAGAAGCCGTAGGTATTAGCGTGCGTGTCAAAGGATACAAGTTTTCCAAACGCAATCCGAGTCTCCACTGGTTGAATGGCGGGATTGTAGGCACAGTGACGACGAACGAGACGAACTTGGTTTTCCTGCTAGAGCCAGGCGAATGGCGCTTCAACGAGGAGCGCCAAGATCTCCCTTCGGGGGCGGACAGTCAGCCTTACGCCAAGCCGCTACAAGGAGCTAAGCTGTGACGCAAACTCGTTATGCATTCAGTCGCTGACCTGCTTGCCAGCTGCTTCATGACGACCCGGCCAAAGCTCCGCGTGACATAGGGGTTTTGCTGGAGTTGCTGTTTGAACTCCTCCACGAAACGAGGGCAAGTTGGATGTCACCGGTTTCCGAGACTACATTAGCGCGCTCCCGCTTGGCGGGAAGACTTGCGAAGCTCGGAAACAGATCCTCACGATTCAGCCGATGAATCCGTAGCTTACTCGGCTCGCTCATCTGCTCATCTGCCGATGCAGATAACGCTTCTCAATGTGGATTTCCACCCCTTATTGATTCCCCCCCGCCGTCAGATTGAAAACACCCAGGTCCAAAGGATCCGAGACTGATGCGTCACTCGTTTCAGGTACGGATATTTGCTTTGTCAGCGTGCCGAGTGAGTGGCCTCGGAAAAAACTGTCTGGAACGGTTGGATCGCTGACGCGCATATTAAGCTCGTAATCGCCGGGAAGCACGTCATCGATGTGGAAACTACCAGCCGAATCGAAGACGAGCACGTAATCGCTAGCAACGAGCTTTGCTTTGGCGCCGGCATCAGACAGCCAAAATTCTCGCGCTCGCGCATACCACTGCTGTTGGGCGGCCCCATATTCCTGGTCGGATGTGAGGTCATCGCGCTTCGGAGTGGGACCCACTTGTGGCCGGCTCGCTTTAGAGGTCAGCCGATGAACGTCGCGTTGCCAGTCGATCGCCTGATTTATGCCGGCCGCGTTAACTTTTCCAACGAGCTTGCGGCCGGTGCCACCAAGATTCACCTGGGCCGTTTGCCCAGGTTCAACGTGAATGAATCGACTAACGCCAGGGCCGGACCGGGGTGGCAGTATCATGGAGGTCCCTCTGCCAATTTCGATTTTCACAGGCTTGAGTTCGTCTGCGCCTGGGGATGCGCTACGCAAGCGTACCTCATGGGAAATTTGCCACTCGCCAGGCGGCACGCCCTCGATGGTGAAATGACCTTCTGAATCGGTGTGGACTTCAAGATTGATTTGCAGGCTCGGAGTAAACAGATAAGCCCAGCCCCAATCTCTAAGGTAAAGGGTTTCGTTCGTGCCCGCGCGGCTCCCAATTCGCAGGGTCCCGACAACTCGACCCCAGGGTTGGAGCATTACAACCGGAGAAACCGTTAATTGCTCAAGGGGAACATCAGCGTAGCCGGACTTGTGCGCTATCAGGATTCGCTTCATCGCCAACTTGGGCTCGAAAGAAAAGCGGCCTTCCGAGTCTGTGCTCGTGCGGCTGGCCTGGGACCGAAGCAGATCAAATTCTCCCGGCAACTTCATGTAAACAGTCTGCATCCGCGTCGGAAACCGGCTGTCCTGGTGGGCGTCTTCAGCCGAGAGCATCACCACTGCACCGATTGCAGCGCGTCCGTCTGGGAGCTGGACAACGCCCGTCACCTGCGTGGCGTGTTTGAGCTCGAAGGCGAGCTGTGCGTCGTTGGTGAGGGGACCGTCCAGCTCCATCCGAGCCGGGCAGTAACCAACAGCCTGCAGTTCCACGATGTAATGCAGGATCGATCGGTGTCCGTCGAACGAGAACTTTCCCGCGGTTCCAATCACCTGAAGTTCCGGCGATGAGATGGAAGTTGCTTTCGTGCCAGAAGGGGTTCTCTCTCCTTCGGTCGTCACCGTGAGCACATGGAAAGTTTCAATCGGTTTGCCGGTTTCGGAATCGACCGCAGTGCCTGAAATGTGGAACGTTTTACCTTGCTGAGCGCTAAGCAGAGTTATCGCGTGTTCCGAGCCATCAGGGGTCAATTCCACATTGGATTGCGACTGGTAACCTGATGCTTCGACCTCGTAACTCGTTTGATGCGGTGCCGAAGCCCACTCAAACGTGCCTTGTGCGTCAGACCTGGCAGACCATTCGAAACGCCGGTCGCCTGATTTAGCATTACCCACGCGGATTTTTGCATCTGGGACTGGCTGTCCAAAACCGTCCACAATCTTCCCGCGCAGGAGTCCACCTTTGCTAAGCGCAAGGGTCAATGCGCCGGTTTGTTCACCGGGATGAATGGTTAAATCAAGGGGAGCAAAAGCTTTGGCCTGCACCGTAAGAACCAAATCCTGCTGAGAGTTGTTGGCAAAGCGGAAACGGCCACCACTGCCGGTCTCTTCACTCGCCGACGCCTCATGCCACGCCCGGTTTTCCGTAACTTTCGCATGGGGAATCGGCTTGCCTGCTTCATCCACTACCGTGCCGGCCACAAGAGGTCCCGTTTTGAGAGTGGTTCTGGCAGTGCCATTTCGCAACTCCGCTTCAGCGACATAATTCATGCCGAGGGCTGTTGTGGCGCCTAGTGCTGTGGCTCCAAATCTCGCTGTAAGGTACAGCGGATGAAAACACTCGAAGGTAATCATGCCAAACTGCTGAGGAACGTGGTCACACCGCCATCGCCCTTGGACATCCGTGACCTCAGCGTGGTAATTGCCCATCATTGTCAGACGTTCACGGTCGTGAGATGCGCCGGGAGACGGTCCGCTCACGTTAAAAACAACTCGCACGTCCGGCACAGGGTCCCCTTCTTCATTTACTACGAGGCCTCCAATTTCTGTTCCGCGCGTCAGCCGCGCAGTGTATTGGGCGGGGATGGCATCGATGGTGTCCCCTTGTGAGGCGGACCAACTGACGAACTTCGGGACGTATCCATCCTTAAAAACCTCGATGCGTGAGTTCCAGTTTTTCACTGGAGTGCGATCGATTGGGAACACACATTCACCGTTGCCATCGGTTGCATAAGTATTCGTCCGCCGGTCGGGGAACTCAGTGATCCAGGTCAGGGTGAGCCGGACTTTTTCCAGCGGGGACTGGCTCTCCGCGTCAACTACGCGAAACAACAGCCCTGGGCCATTTGGTTGAGGCGGGACCTGTGCGAGCGCGGCGCCTTCCTCGGATGCTGCAGGATTTGCGGTTGCAGGTTGAGGAACCGACAATTGTGCGTGGACTTGGGTACGATTTGGTTGCGCCCCTCCCTTGGTCGAAACAATCCCAGAAAGGAACACCGCCAGTCCCACAGTAAAAGCCACCGTCGCTGTGCGGAACGCTATGCTCCGCCAACGTATCCAGTTCAAAGTCTGGAGCGTTGCCTGAACCAGGAAAGGCAGACTCGCCACAGTCACTGTTTCTTTAAGCACGGCCGCGGCAACGGTTTCCCCCAACGCTGCGGGAGCTGCTTTCGCGACACGTCCGGAAATCGCCAGCGTCACCACTGCCACGGGAACAACACATCCCCTTCTGGCGAGCAGCGACCGAAGTCGTTTGAGCGCCCGCGAGACCCGTTTGCGGGCACTATCTTCGGAGATCGACAATGCAGCCCCAATTTCCTTAAAACTCCTCTCCTCGAAAAACCGCAACGCTACGGCGTCTCGATCGCTTTCCCTCAGCGCGACGAGAGCCTCGTCCAGCAGCGGGGCGATTTGCTTCCAAGCGGCGTCCGTATACGACATGTAAAGGTGGTCCATGGCTTGTTGCTCCGTGACATGGCGATGCTGGTCTCGACGTCGAGCATTGGCAGCTGTGTAACGCGTTGTGAGTAGAAGCCAGCCGGCCAGGACAGTGCCCGGCTGAATGGTTCGAGCCTTCCGAGCGAGGATGATGAAAACCGTTTGGCTGATTTCTGCCGCGGTCTGCGGATCCGCCACCTGGCGCAGAGCAGCCGAATGCACCAGATTGATGTGACGATTCACCAATTCGGTGAATGCGGCTTCTGTGCCGGGCTCGACGTAAGCCCGCAATAGCTCAAAATCACCCATAACCGTTTGAGTTCATCTATAGATATATGTCGCCATCGCACGGAACCGGACCGAAAAATAAAAAAAAGTAAGCAGGTCCAGAATCCAAGCCTTTATCAATCCATCGAACATTATCTGTGAATTATTCACACATTATTATTGACTGCCGTGCCTTGATATGTGAACATTTCACACATAGATATGCTTTCTCTAAATCCCAATGAACTTGAAGCCTTGCGGATCCTTTGGGAACGAGGCGAAATGAAACCAGCGGAAATCCAGTCCCATTTCTCCTGGCCGATTGAAAACGCAACCCTGCGCTCAGTCCTGGTGAACCTGGTGGCGAAAAGGCATATCCGCAGGGAACTGCGGGGCAAAGCGTTCTTTTATGAGGCGAGTGTGCCTAAAGCGACCTTGCTGCAAACGATTATGCAGAACCTGGCGCGCGTCTTTGCCAGAGGTTCTCACCAGGAATTGGTGGCTCAGTTAGTCGAGACCGGTGACATCAAACCGGCCGATCTGAAAATCCTGAGTGAAACCGCCGCGGGAGCATCTCAACAAAAACCGAGGAGGAAATCCAAATGAATCCGGACATTGCCATTGGCTTTACCCACTCAACCATTCCGCAAATCTTGGTTAAATGGACATTGCTGCTCGCGCTGGCCTGGTTAGCTCATTGGTTGGTCCGCTCTCGTCGTGCTCGTTTGCGGCTAATTCTCTGGCGCACCGTCCTGTTTTTCGGACTGGTCCTGCCCATGACTGTTTTTTTGCCGATACCGGTGCTCAAAATTCCGATTCAAACGCTTCATTATTCGACAAAAGAGATGTCGGATCATTTCGTCTCCATCCCATCCGACCGCCCGCTCCAACGATCTCTTCTGACGGCACCGCTAAAGAGCGCATCGACGGTCACAACCCTCAGCCGAGGGCAGGAGAGTTATTTTACCTCCCAACCTCTTACGAAACTCATCTCCTGGCGCACTTTCTTGGTAAGTGTTTGGGGTTTCGGCTTCCTTTGGATTGCCACGCGGCTCCTCAGGTTCCATTTCCAACTGCACCAGTTAAGAGAAAAGGCGGCTCTCCCGGACCTGGAGCTTCGGCAAATCGTGGGGGTGGTTCAACAGCGTTTTGGGTTTCAACGCGTTGTAAGGCTCCGGGTCTCCGACGCGATCGGATCTCCTTTTGTCTGCGGTCTTTTTCGGCCGACCATCCTGCTGCCTACAAGAATGGCGCAACAGCTCCCGCCCAGGGAGGTCTCCGCTCTGTTGAGTCATGAAATCGCCCACTTGCGGCACAACGATCTTCTTTGGTGCGTTGGTTGGCAGTGGATGAAGGCGCTTTATTGGTTTCACCCGCTGGTATGGCAAATCCCCTCGATACACAACCTGGCTTGCGAACAGGAGGCGGACCGCATCGCTTCAGGCCAATTGGAGGATCGCGGCTTTTACGCTCAATCCCTTGCACAGCTAACGTTGCGAGTGTTGTCTCTTCGCCCGGTGGAAACCACGCTTACGTTGAACGGCGCCTCGCAGATTGTCCAACGATTGAACTATTTGGCCCGAGAGGAGATTGGCAGTTGGAAATGGAAACATTCGCTGGTGGGTTTGGGTCTGGTGGGAATCTTATTTTTGGCGACTCCAGGATGGCAGCTTACGAGAATCATCGCGGCCGATGTGAAACAATCGGCCGACCGCCAGTTCAAAGATGCGGTGGTCGTGGTCGTTGACGAAGCTGGCAACCCGATTCAAGGGGCCACTATTCAGCCCGACGGCCTTCGGGTTAAAGGAGGGCATGCGGCCGATGCTTATCATTGGATTCCAAGCCTTTTCGGACCTCCACCAAGAGGCACAACCGATCGCGAAGGCAAACTAACATTGAGATATCCAGTGGTCGCGTTTCCTGAACACGGGGAGCTCACGGGAAAACTGATTTTTGACGTGGTCCACCGGGAGTTTTCCACACTGCGGATTCAGGAGTTTGATGTGGATGGCGCGGATAATCCGATTCATATGAAACGCGGCATCCCGTTGGAAGTTTCCGGCTACTTTGGGCGCGATCGTCAACCGGTTACGGAGCTTGTTCCGAATGTCAGCCAGGAGGGCGCTAAGCCGAAAGACTGGGACAATAATGGGAATGGGACGCTCAAGTATCACAAGCTTTCTCCCGGCGGCCATGTGGTGCAACTCATGGGGCAACTGCCTTCCGGCGAGATCGTTTACAGTGAAGGCTTTGATTTCATTGCCGAGCCCGGCAAGCAATACAATTTCAACTTGGAAATGAAACCCGGGGTTCGCCTGGAGGGCCGGATCGATGAAAAGGTGCCGAGGCCTGTGAAACAAGGGCGCGTTCTGATCAGCGTGCGCCCCAAACAGTTTCCTGCTTTTCTGGTCCCGGAGGACTACGGAGACCTTATGGAGAAGTTCGGAAATTTGAAGTTCTGGAAGAGCTATCGACCGATTGCCGAAGATGGGAGTTTTGTCTTTGAATCCATACCTCCCGGTGAAGTGGATGTCATTGTCTATGGAGACGGTTTTAATTCAAAGAATGGAGGCCAACCGAAGAATCGAATTAATGGTCAGCTGGTAACTGGTTTGGTAATAGGAGTGCCGCAAGCTTTCCCGTTGAATGCGCCGGTCACGAAAGTTGAGGTCCTGACCGAACCGACAGCGACCTTGGAAGTGACAGCTAAAACAGAATCAGGAACGCCGGTTGAAGGAGCCACCGTTGATGTCAACCCGAACGTAATGAGGATGCAGATCGGGCTGTTCGGCATCGCCCGCGAGTCCAACGAAGAACCGTTCCGAACTCCGGCGCCTCTGCCGGAGCTATCTTATTCGAGCCGTACAGACAGGAACGGATTTGCCCGAATTCGCAACATTCCCGCAATTGACCGGGGTTTGGAAATCGAGCACCCTCAATTCCTAGTCCTGTCTCAAAAGTCACAAGGCACGCATGCTGGACATGTTCGCTGCAGTTTCTCAGCTGGAATGACTAACAAGCTGGAAATTACTCTCGAACCGAAGGCGGCAGATTCTATCGGCAGTGCCAACAAACACGGGCATGGAAATTGAGAATGTCGGATTGTCCTGAGGTTGTCACTTTGACAGGTCCGTAGATTTCTCGTCCGGGTACCCAAGAGCCTGATAGCGTCGCACTCGCCGATTGCCAGCGACAATTAGAATTTGGCAGTGACAATTACGCGTTTGCCGGTGGTTTAGGGACGATTCGGCAGTGGCCCTTATTGGATTTTTGCGTTTCACTAAAGGACGGAACTGGTTCAACAAAGTATTGTTTCAAGCTGGGGCAGGGCGTGTTAGGATCGGTCGAACACGCGCGAGACGGATATGGAGAGGAAACGAGCCAGGATCATTTTGGGAGCGGTTCTAGTTCTCTTGATGACCTTGCTGATTTGGGCTGGCCTTGTGTTGCGAGGTCGCAGCAAACCGCTACCGAGCGCTCAACTTGCCGACGGTCGGGTTTTGCAAGTCGAAGGCGTGACGTTCGGCACTTACCACGAAATGGGATTTAAGTCGCCGGTGGAAAACGTCGGACCGTGGCTTCCGCGGAAATTATACGCGCTCCTGACCCCCAAGGTTCCGCACTCGGACGTGCATCTGGACCATCCGGGCCTGGTAGTATGGGTTAACGCGATAAACCCGGTCACTGGTAAACATGTGGATTGCCAAGGCATTCGAGTGGAGATCCTGGGAGAAAACGGCGATGTTTTCCCCGAGGACACAAGTAGTTGGTTCGGTAGCCCCAGCTTTTGGCGAGTTGGGCACGTTTTTTACGCGTTCCCAAGATCCCAACGCAAGCTAACCGTTCAAGTGACCCCCTGGCGAACTAACGCCAGCATCCGGTTCGATGTGCCAAATCCCGAGGTGGCCCATCCTGCCGACTGGTCGGGTCAGCCCTTGCCGCAACATCAACTCGTGGGGGACCTCGATGTGGCTCTCTCCGGATTACTCCTTCGTACCAATGGCAGTGCGAAGAATTATTGGGAGAGTCCTGCTTTATACTGGAGCCCGGTTTGGGAAGTCCGCCAGGCGGGCAAACCTGCCAGCGGATGGGAAGAGCCCGATTGGATCGCGGAGGACCCTACCGGAAACCGAAGCAAATTCCTGGGCGTGCACCAGCGCGTCGAGCGTTTCTCTGGGAAATTTTATCCGAGCTCCACCAACACCCAGGCGGCCGTTTTGATTGGAAGTTCCCCATTGTTCAGCGTGCACGACCTTCAGTCCAATACCTGGTGGAGCTTGAACCTAAACTACGAAAAACATCCCATTTCAGTCTTGGGCGTCTTTACGAATGGAACGCACGTCTTCCTCGACGGCATTTACCAGACAAATCCAGCAGTGAGTATGGGCCCGGTCCATGGCGGGGCACCCTCGGGCTGGGTGGGTCAAAGTCAGCGCGTGACACCTACGCGCGTGAACCAATGGGCCGGCCATTACACTCCCATGCCGGTGATCTATGTCCAGGCGAAGGGCCTGGGTTCAACCGAACACTTGGCAATAAGATTGCGCGATAACGAAGGTCACTACTGGGTGGCGAAACCTGAACCCCAGGGCAATACCCAAGGAATCAATCCGTTCCTTCTGGAACTGCCGGAAGAAGTGAAGACCGTCGTAGCAGAATTCGTGGTACTTAAACCCGTTGAGGCGCAGTTTTTGGTTCAAATGCCAGAGCCGCCGCCCAGCAGTGAGCCACTTCAGGCCGCCTCCGCTGGGCCACCAAATGAAACGAGTGGCGTGCGCCATGAGGTTACCCTTTCGAGGGTAACCGATCTGCAGTCGACCAGGTCGTCCACTCCTGGAATTGGTGAGAACACTGTTGCGGAACCAAGCATCCCTGTTGAGGAACCCTCTCGTGCCAATCCCGTAACCGCTGGTGTGGCAGCTAACAGATCAGACGTGGGACCTGGGGACACTTTTGAGTTTCGGCTGCGCGTCCGGATCGCAGGAGGTCACCATATTTACGGCACTAATTCCATGCGCGGTCCATTTACCGCCACCCGGTTGACCTTGAACCTGCCGGACGGAATCGAAGCTTTGGGCGATTGGTACGCTCCAGCTCCAACCCAAACAAAGACGGGGGATCCAGTTTACCTCGAGTCAGTGGTGTTCCGGCGGCTGTTGCAGGTGGGGACGAAAGCCAGGCCAGGGGAGCTGCCCCTCTCTTGCGAACTGGTTTACCAGGCTTGTTCGGAAGAACTGTGCTGGCCGCCAAAAACGATCCGACTGCCAACGAGTGTCACAATCCGAAACCAAACGAAAAAATAACTATGAAAACTGCCGTTTGCTGTCTCGCACTAACAATATCGACCTCGCTGCCCCTTCCATCGGCTGCTGCAAAGGACCTCAAGGAGCTGAGCGTTCTCTACATTGGGTCTGAGCGCTCCGCTCAATTCATCCCCTTTCTTAAAGTCCATGTCGCCCGCGTGGAAGCAAAGAGCCGGCAGGACTTCCAGACCGACCAAGCCGCTTCTTTCGATGTCGTCCTGCTGGATTGGCCACAAACCGGCCGGCCGGAGGATTTTCCTCCTAAGGCCTCTCCCTTGGGAAAAAGAGAAGCCTGGACTAAACCCACCGTGCTGTTGGGAAGCGCGGGCCTAAACCTGGCGGTGGTATGGAAACTCAAAGGCGGCACCGGCTGCACCTGTATGGATCCTCTGGCCTATGACCTGCGCTTGCATGAGATTTTCGAGCGTCCGTTCAAGATTGAGCGAAAGATGGTTTCCGTTCCGACCCCGGTCGATTTTCAGGCCGAGATCAAGAGCAAGGAAATCGAGGTGCTGCCTTTGGTCGACGATTACAAACAGCAATGGCGGGCCGGGTGGTGCAGTTATTCCTACGACTTTGCCCGAAACCCGGATCTGGAATTCTTCTGTGGCGGTGTCAATCACAAGACGCCGACCGCGGCGGGCTTGTGGCGCCAGGGCAATCTGTTGCACTTCGGCTTCGAACAATCGCCCACCGAGATGAACGAATCAGGACAGCACCTGCTGCTGAACGCGATCGTTTACATCAGCCGATTCAGCGAAGACCGGCCGATTGCCGTCACTCCTTCTGTTTTTGCAGGCAAAGTGGCGCGTTCGCGCACCAGCTTCAGCCGGGCGTTGCGCAATCCCGAATACCAACTGGATTGGATCAAGCAGGACATTTCTCCGGAGCTGTGGTCCAAACTGGTGCCGCTGGGCCGCGAAAAAATGGCGGAGTGGGTCGATCATGATGGCCAGTTTCTGCATCCCGGAGCCAGCACCCAGCTGGAGTTGGACGAAGATCTGGTAGCGTTGGGAGTCCCGTTCGACAAACCGGAATTTTTCGAAAGAACTCTTCATGACCTTCGCGCTGGCGGCGCCGAGGCCGAGCGAGCCAAGCACTTGCTGCAGCGTTACGTTCCGATGGGTCCAAAGGCAGCCGATCCCGAAGAATGGTCCAATTGGTGGCGAGCGAACAAGCCGTATGCTTTTGCCTCCGACTCAAGCGACTATTGCTGGTATATCGACCCGCTTGCCAAAAAACGGGGAACGCCTACAACTAACCTGCGCGGCCCCCGGCGCGCAGATGTCCCTGCGAAGGGCGATTGAGTCTTGCGCCGACATTCTGCCGAGTGTGTGACATAGATAACGAGCAACGCTATGTCAGTAACCCTTTTGACAGTTTGAAACAGCGCTGTGGTCGAGTGGCTAAGGGAAACTTGCCACGCACATTTTTGTTCGGTCCCCGGGTTCCTGTGACATTTAATCAGGAGGGCGGTCGAATCAGGGTGATGTGGAAAACTTCCTTTGCGCCGCAAGACTGGCTGCGGCGTAGAGGATTCACGCTGCTGGAACTGTTGGTGGTTGTCGCGATAATCGGCATTTTGGCTGTTCTGCTCCTCCCTGCGCTCTCCAAGGCAAAAGCACAGGCGCAGTCCACCGTCTGCAAAAACCACATGCGCCAAATGGGTCAGGCTCTTCAAATGTATGTCCACGAAAACGGCAGCAAATACCCATACTACCTTGGTCCCGCTGGACCTTCCTACGGGGATGCGGTCGGCTTGGAGGGGAGGGCCGTTGGATTGGTGTATTGGTCATCAAAGCTGTTTCCGTATTACGCTGTGAATTGGACTAACTCTGGTTGGCACTGTCCGGGTTACAAGGGGATTACCACCGGCGAAATAAAGGGCGCAGCCGATAGGCTTGGCAGCTACGCCTATAATCTTGCTGGAGCGATGGCTGAGGACAAAGGTTACCCGAAACATTTCGGCCTAGGGCCTGTTCTCTATTGGCATGGTGACGCCTCTGTTTTCGAAGGTCAAGTGAAGGTCCCCGCTGAAATGCTTTCTGTAGGGGAATCGCGGTTCGGAGGCGCAGGCAACAAGGCTCTGGGGGGCCATGACAATATGCAATGCGGCTCTTTGCCGGAATTCGCGCTTCGCCATGGGAACAATTTCAACCAGCTTTTCTGCGACGGACATGTTCAGGCGATGAATCCTTGGATTCTTTTTAACCCGACGAACAGCGCGGTCATGTGGAATTATGATCACGAACCTCACCCAGAAATGTGGTAAAATCTCGGAGTGGGTGATTTGCTCCGCAATCGGGATTGGCTCTGAGGCGCCAAGCGACAATAGGCCAAGTGTAGCCGACTGGAGCTATTTCAAAGACCGCTTCGCCTCACTGGTTTGAAGTGTGATTTCGTGTTCGCTGCCATCGGCCGAGAGCCTTGGGCCGCGGAGTCTTTTAAAGCCCGGGGCTTCAAACCAATAACACAATTTCTCGGCGGGAGCTGAATCCCATTCGAACCGGCCGTTTTCATCAGTGTGTGCACTCCATTCAAACGGCGATTCAACCTGGTTTTGAAAATCGTAATCCGTGCGCACCACGGCATTCGCAATCGGGTTGCCGGCTTCATCCACTACTTGGCCGCGAAGCGTTTTCCCTTGGGACAGACAGAAGTTTGCAACGTTAGTTGCCTCGACCAAATTTACTGTAGCGGTTCGCGACATAAAGCCTTTGGCCTGAATCGACAATTCCGCATGTAGCGAAGATGGTTTCGCTCGAGCGATGGACTTGTCCACCTCGTCCTGCATTTGTTTGAGGGCTCTATCGAGCGAGGATACCTTTGCGTCCAATTCCTGGAGTAAGCGTCGGGCTTGAACATCGACCTTTTCTTTGAGCTCTGCTAGAGCAGCGCCGGCTTCTTGAGATTCGATGCCTTGGAGCCCGCCTGACTTATTGAGCGAGACCAATTCTTGCTCATGAACAGCCAATTGCTCAAGCAGCGACTTTATCGTTGGGTCCTGCACATCAGTGGATTGAAGAGCTTCAGCCAATTCCTCCGGGGTCATCTTTTGCAGGCGCTCAAGGAGTGCCCGCTCACGGCCCAACTCTGCCATTCCCTGGGCGCGCATATTCTCGATGCGCTGTAACGTCTCGGGTGTTAGCGGCGTCGGCTCACTTTTAGGGCGAATTCCCTGCACGATCACCCCTCCGAATTCATTGGTCCTGAGCGGGGGTAGTTCAGAAAGCATTCCCGGACCGGTCTCCCCCAGCACGCCGATTAGCGCGAAATAACCCTGCTCGTCCGTCTTTGCCGAAATCCTTCCGTGGTCATTTCCCCCTAACGTTTTGATAATGGCGTCGGTAACGGGTTGGCCCTGCGTGTCGGTAACCCGCCCCGTGATTGCAAAGCCACGGCCGATCACAAGCACCAGGTTTTTTAAATCCACTCGGGCCACCGGCACCACTGGGAAGGTCGTGACGTAACCGGGCTTTTGCAGAATGAACCGGATTTCGTTCGTGTAATCCTTGGGAATGTAGCTGCAGCTCCAGCTTCCATCTTCGCGGTTGGTGATCGGACAGGTCTGGAAGTCGACGTTTTCGATTTGCCCTTCTTTGTTCCCCGGGTTTTGCACCAAGATTTTCACCTCTGCGACGGGAAGACCCTGTTCAGTCACCACCGTGCCTCCGACCGTGATCGCGGAGTCCAATCTGATAGTGTAATCGACTGGAACCGGTGCGCGGAATCCTACGACTTTTGGAACATGGCCCTCTGCCGTCACAAACACATTTGGACCGCTGTTCTTTGAAGGATCGTCCGGCTCCAGAACGGCGGCATCACCTTTGTTGTCCGTTAGTGTATCGTGACTTTCCCCCTCCCCACCCGCTCCAAAGAAAGCAAAATGTATCTGGGCGTTTGCCAAACCCAGACCAGTCTCAGCGTCCAATACATGGAAGAACGTTTTTACGACTTTTGGGGGCAATGGCGCAGGGGCATTGAACGCATTGGGCTCGCGCCGCGGTCGGGTTGCACTTTCGGTAGGATTGCCACCTACGCTGTTTGGGGTTTGGGACATCAGTTCGGGAGCCGAGCCGCTACGCGAACGATAAAAATGCATAGCAGAGACAGCAATAAACAGGAGCACCACGGCCCCCGCTGCCTGCTGCAACATCGACATTCGTCGCAACACCGCCAACAAGCCGCCCATAACTCCCACTCCTGCCACCTCCGGCAATCGCATTGCGGCCAGCCTGGAGATCAATTGGCTTGGGGCAGCCTCGACCGAACGTTCGGTCAACATCGCGCCCAGGACCGTGACCGTGCAGGCCAAACCACCAACTCGGAGTTGCGCCCGCAGCCTGTCCACCGCACGGCTCACTCGCATTTTGGCTGCGTCCTCGCTTATCCCCAACGCTATGCCGAGATCGCGCATCGTTTTCCGGCCAAAGAAACGAAGCAAGAGTGCCTGACGGTCATCCTCTTTGAGTTGGTCAAGCGCTTCGTCCAAGTGTGGCGAGACGTCTTCCCAAGCAGGATTTTCAGGGGTGGCGGGTTCCATAATAGTGGCCTGCTGTTCGCGGGTTCGCCGGCGGTTCTCGGACCGCCAGGCGTCAATTGTGATATTGATGGTGGTCCGATGGAGCCAAGCCACCAATTGGCCGTGGTTCGCAACATTGGGTGGCGATTTGGCGAGCCTGATAAAGACGATTTGCGTGATATCTTCCGCCAACGCGGCATTGGCCAGACGCCGTTTGGCCACCGAATAAACCAGACTGGCATATCGGCGCACCAATTCTGCAAACGCCTCCTCCGAACGTTCCTTCCTGAATGCCAATAGCAGCTCGGTTTCTTTCATCTTTATGAAGTAAACGTCACTGACTGCGAAAGGTAACAGACTGCACTGTGAATGAGGCGCAAAAACGGCAACCGTCAAGATTGCGGAAGTAACCCTCCACCCCGTTAAATTACATGCAAGCACCGCCGCGCGGCCATTACCAAGTAACGGTTTGAAAATTCCCGGCTGAATTGTGACGCGGTTTCATTGCCTAATTTCATCGCGACCTCTTCATTTGACCCTACAAGGGCGCGCAAAGAGTCCGCTGAACGCTTCTGCAACCTACTGGTCAAATTGGTATGAGAAAAGTCCCTCAAAATTGGAACCTGCTCGCTGCCATTTACTTGCTTGCGGGCACTGCCTCCTCTTTGGCGGGTTACGTGATCGATTCCCATGTCGAGACTTCTGGAGGGACCAACCATTTTTCCTGGAGTGTTTACAACGAAGACCAGTCTTGGGGACTGGATGGCTTTGCGATTGAGGTCCCTGTTCAGACTCGGGTTCTGGCGCACACGGTACCAGCGCCTCACTCAAATCCAGATCAAAACGCGTATTGGGTAATGGAAGAACGATATGAACCTTGCGTGGATCCGCATGATGGTAAGGTGTCCATCCCGGCGCCAAGTCCGGGAATGAAGTTGCTCTGGTGGTGGGGAATGGAATCTCCTAGTGCCTACCCGCCAGGGACGACGGTAACCTTCTCGATAGATGTCGATGCTTCAATTGGGTATGGGCTCGTGCGGGCGTCGGGTGCCACATACACACCACAAAACAATCCGCACTATTATGTTGGCTGGCATGGACAGGTGCTTGGACCCAGTGCCGGCCCGGCCGATGCCCTTCCCTCAACCTCGGGCAGAAATGAGGTAAAAGGCATTTCTCCCGCTCTTCGAACCGTGCTTGCGACCAACAGCGAGAGCGCCGGCGAAAAAGCTTCCGCAGCCATCCTGCTGCCGGCAGCGTCGATTCTCATGCATGCGGGCGTGACGATTGAAGGGGAAGTTGGGCGCCAGTACGAGATTCAATACAATACGGATCTCAACGATCCGAATGGTTGGCACGATGTAGCAAACGTGCTTCTAACCACGCCCAAGCAGGTTTGGTATGACCCGGAACCTGCATCCAAGCCGCAGCGTTACTATCGCATCGTGCCGGGACCAATTAACGTGCCCTGAAGTCTGTCCCAAGAATGGCTCAGCCTCGCATCTGTGCCAAAATTAGGCCACGCTGAGCCAATGAGCACATCGGCGGCCGAATCATCGAGAGGGGAAGGTTGTAGCGCTGCAGATTGCGGGGTGAGCGTGGATCGGCAACGTTGGCTCGGACACGGGTGGGTGACGCACCGTGGAGGCCGAAGTAAAGCGACTTGATCGGCGTTGAGGATTTTGCAAAAG